>Ga0157364_1004148_pt1 | contig 14380 bp, 7 predicted proteins | sample AttsexASBM2_FD_111476 | JGI IMG/M metagenome (GOLD analysis project Ga0157364, IMG submission 111476) | Fungus gardens microbial communities from leaf cutter ant in Ribeirão Preto, State of São Paulo, Brazil - Atta sexdens ASBM2 | ecosystem: Host-associated > Fungi > Mycelium > Unclassified ... | reverse complement strand
TGCGCGCGAGTCGCAAAAGGTGTCATAAAGCGGTCCAATTACACGCGAGGATGACTTCGAATGTCGTTGAATCGGGCGAGACTTATCTTAACTGCCTCGTCCATTTGACTCTCCTCGGAGTTCCAGTTTATCTTGGAGCAAAGCGATCTCGATCACTTTTATTACGAAATCTCAGGACGTTTCCAGATTCTTCGATCGTTATTTCTCGAATTTGGAGCTCTTCGAAGTAAATAGAATACTTTAAATTCATTCGCCTTCCTTGCCTCGCGAATCTGAAAGTATGTTCTGCTTATCGCGCGTCGATTGCATTCGTAATTATAGCTCTTCGATAACGGTGAGATATACATTAAAAAAAAATTACATTTAAAAAACGACGCTGTAATTAAAAACATCCGTTCTGGAAAAGACCGATGTCGTTACTTGATTTCTATCGCTGATTTAAACGGTGTATTTCACAATCTTTACGCGTGCGTCCGTCAAAACTGAATGAAATCATCGGCGCACGTGAGTCGTTTAAATTACGAGTTCGCTTTACCGCAGCTGGCATCCTGTACGGCTCGATATCTCGATTGATACGTAGAAAGACGCAGTGAGTGGTATTAAGTATTCGTTTCATCGAGAACGTCGATGAGTCGTCATACGAGTTTTCTAATGCATCTGCTTCTAAGTAAACGTAAAAAACACGTTTCCTTCTTGTTACCCGCGCAAACGTATTTGTGCCCACGTGAGCGCAACGTCGCGTCGTGTTGGAAAGCCTTTTCTACGATTCGTTTATTCGAGACCGCCCTGTAAGACGAACACACGACGAATGTCACGTAAAACAAATATAGCACGGAAAAGGACTGATCAAATAACGCGTACACCTGTTAAAATGAGACTAGACTTTGATGCGACTCTGAAGCGTCAGGTTGTAGTAAGATATTCAGTTCCTATTTATCTGATATATAATAGTTTTCCCTACAACTCCCGTATATATTATTATGTAATGCATTTTGTTGTCCTTTATTTTTACAAAATATATACAAAACATATCAAGTTAACTTTAATAAATAATTAATAATTGCAATTGTATTAAATTTTTTTTATGATGCTTTTCTACGAACACAAGAAAGTATTTTGCCAGAAATAAGATATTTTATCATTTCTTGTATGAAGAGGAAGCTTTTGTTTTAACTTTAACATTTAGATAAGAATTCAAATACTTATTCGCGTGCACGTTTCAATATTGCAACACATCTACTCCACGTCTACTCCATATCAGAAGAATTTTTGAATATAGATAAGCAGTCGAATTCTTCAGCAAAAATTCTTGACACAGTCACGCGTTATTCGCGAATCGTCGGTAGATAAACGACGTCACGTTTGTGCAGCATGAAGATACGTGTATACGCGTGCTCATGATGATCAAACTGAAGGTGAGACGCCGACGTCATCGAAAACACGTTGCCTTGTCATGTGTACACGAAGTACATGTACTCGTTATCATCATGCTAATTTTATCCCGGAATGTTATACAGATTGATAAGAAGTGATTCGAAGATCGAGCTATTATAATCTTGTACATGACAAATTTTCGGTTTGAAAACAAACTAGAATACAACACAGATAAAGAAAGCCAAGAAAGCAAGTCAGATTTGGATGTTTCAAATAACACGTTATATATTCTTATATTACATTAATTTATTTCAGATATGATTGGAAGCCAAAATTCTTAAATGTTGGAACTAGAAGATTCTGATCGTATCAATTCTAGTTACCTCCAGAATTATATAGATTCAAAGAATTCCAATTAATGCAACCAGATTCTTTCCAATGTGCTTCCGTAAATATTTAAGACAAGACAGAACATTAGAATAGAATTTTAGGATATAACTTAGCGATAACTTATATAAATTTAGTGCCCTGTAGCGTCTTCTTAAATCAGACACTTAGTTTGAAAAAGGAATGTTGTTATCTAGGGTTGAACTTGCGCGACGTTGTGGTATCTAACCCGCCTGAGACAACATTTGAGGAACTTTAGGAACCTGAGTGCAGGTAGATATATATACGTCCAGGACCGCTCCTCTCTGGTCTGGGAAAGTTAAACAGTCAAACAACCACGCGCACCGAGTTGTTGACTCGCAGCATACATTTGGTAGGAATACCTCCCCTTCGTCTTGCAAGATAAACAACCTGTCGCGATAATGATACGCTGGATAACGGCAAATAAAAATGCGAGGACCAATATTGCTAACATTTTTATTATACAAGTACAAGTAATTTTTATTATACAAAAATTAAAATTAACCGTAGCCTGCGTAATGCGATTGTCTAAAAAACTAACAAATGATACGGAAGAAGAATGATTAAAATAATGAATTCGAAGAGTTTCTCACTTAATCTTTAAATAGGGCATAGAAACTAGGACTAGTTTTTTGTTACCTAAATGATCATTAAGGAAGATCTTTCTTCAGACTTAAATCGTTGGTGGCATGAAACAGATCATCTCATGTTCAGATTTGTAGATAATTTATTAAAAATCTTGCTAATTAAATAATAGATTCACAGAAAAAATGTTACAATGACCGGAAATATTGATAATTTCCGCCCATCAATATATATGGTTATGATAACCATAAGATAGGCATGTCTTTACAGTCATAACCATTAAGATATGCCAATCTTACGATTATCACAATCGTACTTGTAATTCTTATATCCAAAAAATATATTGATGAGCGACTTTTGGTCGTAGCCATTTTTTTTGTGTTAATTACTTAAATAATTAAATTGTCCTTCGTACTTTCTATTTAAAAAAATATAAATAATTATGATTGTATAAGAAAAATTTTATTTCGTGAGTTCTCAGCTTATGAGAGTTGCGAGATTCTGAATAAGAAATTACGTTTCTACTGCAAACCATTTTCATGGGAGTTCAATAATCTCCGTGTCGCTTCCGGCTACATGGATCAATTTTCAGCGTGGGTGCACGCAATGTTTCAATACATGCAGCGTTCAAGGAGCGACGAATGTCGGCATCGGGAAATAAAAGAGGACAACATGAACGACGTAGAAAATGCAGATGATTTATTCCCACAATTACGCAACTGTACTTCGTCCTTCGAATTCGTTCTTAATGAGGGATAATCACGTTATTCGCCCTGAAGCGCCGAATGCACCCTCGGGCGAGGATATCTTACAATGTTATCGAGAGACTCGTGAGAAAATAGATCTGACTGCTGTTTCTTCGTGTCTTGCTAACGAATTTAACTAGAAAATTGAAGTTAACTGAGATAAGAAATTAATTATTTCGAAATGTACGGGAATTTATAATACATCTTTCGTATGTTTATCGTATTTAGTAAAAATTTGCTGGCAAATCTAAACTTATCAAGCATACTTTAGCTAATCAAGTCACTTAAATTCAAGTATCACTTAAATAATTTATTTATTATTTAATTAACAATAGAATATTCTTTTATGTAGGAATTTATATGTTACTTTTATTGTTATAGTATAAATTTTTATCACGATAGTTGTTAATTATTATATATTATATCATAAAGTAAATTTTAAACATTAGTCTATTTTAAACGTGAATAGTAATTATACATAAATTATTAATTCAGTTTATATTAATATTAGCTTATTAATTTATTTATTGACATTACAACTCTAGTTACAACAGTATTATAATTTTCTAATAATTTAACCCTATAATTACTTACTTAATTAAATGAATTAATTAAACGGAAAAATTTCCTTCATTTTTGATTGAGCTATGATTATGGATATTGGATAAAATGAAATGGATATTGGATCACGATTGGATCAAGTAAATTCACGTTTAATTACATCGATAAGCGTCGTAATTTCTCTGTGCAGTGTCGCGTCAACGGTTTTAACTACGATGTAAATCATTCTGATAAGTATCGCACCGCGTGCTGCACCGTACGTCGCCGAAGCGAGTAAGCAAGGTCATGTCTTCGTCGTGTAATTAATCATTTTCGTACGCTGGCAAGCGGTAATTCTTTCTTTTGCCTGAGCTACTAGCGCGCGATGTCCAATGTCGTCGTCGTAATTCAAGCGCCGCGCCTGCAACAGCTAATTAAAAACCCCACGACAAGTTCTGCGCCCCAGCTCTCGTTTCCGCATTAATCTTAGTATACGCGTTACAAGACTACTATGAGCTCAACGTCTTTTAACGTGCAATTGAGTTGATCACTGTATATAAAATATGAAGATATAATTGGAGTATATATAATTTGTAATTTTTCATACGCGCGCATTTTTCATTAAAAACTAGAAAATTAAACATACTGAGTACTTAATTACTTAATGTAAATTATTAAAGTCTACAATCTACATAGATCTTTATCTTCGTCTAATTACAAGGTAGAGATTTTATGCAATTTTCGTCTTGCAATTAGATGCAAACATCAGGGAATTTTCCACCATTCTATACGATAAGAAAATCACTTCTGTCGCTTCTCAAACGTGTCTCGTACATTTACAGGGTGATTTTCACGGTTTCTTCATGTGACTATTCGCTGCGTATTCGCACGAAGGTACGGACGTAACTCAGCGCGAAACGACGCGTGGCAGCGTGCTTATTAGTCACAGGAAAGAAAACCTTTTGAAACTTTGGCGTACGCAGCTTAATTATCTCGTTCGTCACCGGAACGGCAAGATTGTGCGTGCAACACGTTGATGGCAGATCGTTCCATCGTCGATGGACACCCGGTTGGATGCGCAACGTATTATGCATGATGACGTCGATCGGATACGTGGAGGTTTAAATGGCGACAAATATTAATTAATTACAAAGACTTGTATAAACTATTAGCGGATCCCGCTATGTAAATCCAAGTATTCATAAATAAGCATGAAAGCATGATATTGTACTAAAACTAGCTAGAGGTAATTAAATCGATGGGATATAATGACATGGAGAGGAACAAAGCGAAAGGAGAAAAGAAGACCTACCTAATATACGTTCTACTAGATATTGGAGGGTCCGAAGTTGGTGGTATTTATATTCGATGGACCGTAAAAACCCGACTCTAAAATGGTCGCGTGGAGATCGTGCATCGTGCTCCTCTTGTTCTTCGTTTATTCCGTGCCGTGAGCAATCACCATGAATCACCGTTTAGAATCGGCGCGGAACCTCGCGGCACGACCAACGCGCGTGGCGGTTTCTCCAGCGGGTATCGGGGATTTTTTTTTTCCAGATAGATAATCTGATTGGACGATATCGGGCTGGTGCTCATTACACGGTGCTCTGAATCTGCGCGGCGAATTTATTTCCGCTGAAAGGATAATTTCCACTCTTCCGTAAGGATTAAGCGCGACGGATCGTTTCTTCGCTGGGTAAGGCTAGCTAGTTTCGTTATCTTGGATCTTCGATCACTCTCGTCTTTTCCGCACTTTACGCGTATAATGCGTATTACGTGTACATTATAACGATAATTGGAATGAGTCTGAAGCTCTTTATAAGTCGTATATGTAGCTAAATGATAAATAATAGAGATTGGTGAGAACTCCCTTGTAATTTACACTTTGAATTCTCGCAAAGTAGATGCAAGAATACAAGAAAATGATAGACACCTAAATGAATCGGCATGGCAATTTAGAACGTAAAGCGAGGCAGATTAATTGCACATCTATCTATGAAGTGTAGTTAATTTCTTTCGCTAGCGAGATGGTACAAGCCGATCGTTCTTTCAAACATTGAAACGATAATCCTCGCGGTATTCTCGTAGAAACCAAACACATGCAGTAATAAGGCAACTATCATCAGAATGGATATTGAAATAAATGGTTGGCAACCGACGACTGGGGTCATACTTCATATTTCCATACATATTTGCGTTCTTATTATTAGAGACCATCAAATGATGACTGGCTATCTTCTTAATTATTCTTCAGAGGCCGTGTAACATTCTCTCTCTTTCTCTCTCTCTCTCTCTCTCTCTCTCTCTCTCTCTCTCTTTCTCTCTCTCTCTCGTATTCTCATCTTTCTCAATATAGAAATCAGACTATCGCTACTGTGTTACAGCAACATGACATTGCACATTGCAACGGGCTAATTTTACAAAAGGAATGAATGATTAAGTATTCAATTGCAGCTGCAAGTTTTCTCGCGCGCGCGCGCGCGTGTGTGTGTGTGTGTGTGTGTGTTTATATACTCGTATCCATCCTGTGACATTTCGAAGAATTGCTTCTCATCCAGCGTTTTAGTATCATTTTGCCAATGATTTTAACAGAGACTCATATATCATACATACTTTGCATAATACGCAGCTGCCTCATTATAATTTAGTGTTTAATATATCACTTGAATGTTTTTAATGATTTAATTGGTATACTGAAAGAAAAGATTGGTTGCTGTAACAATTTAGATAGTAAAATATGGCATAGCATTTTTATATGGTTGTAGCAACAAGTTTTTGGTTGTAGCAGCAAATTTTAGTGTGTTAGCTTATCCAATGTCATATGATTTCGATGGGCAACTAAAAATTTGCTGCTACAACCAAAAACTGGTTGCTGCAGCCATATAAAAATGCTGTGCCATATTTTACTATCTAAATTGCAGCAATCTTTTTTTCAGTGTAGATATGTTTTCCAGATATCGCCGAAGAAAATGATTTATACGAAATTAGATTTTGCAAAAAAAAAAACGCAATACGATGATTTATGTCGCAAATTTGTTACATGTAAATTAAAATATACGCGCACATATATTCGCGGCAAAATCATTAATGCGATGAATTATTATTATTATCGGTAATCAGCAGAAGCGGCAGGCATGATTGGTGAGTTCGCACGATCTGCCGATAATTTTGTATCAGTCATTAGGTTTATTACCCAGCTGTGCGAACGAATTATCGATGACTTACGACGGATAGGATCAAAGTGCGGCAATTATTCGCGGCGTGAAGAAAATAATCGGTTCCTTGATTGCTCAATCCCGGACCGGGCGAGCTTAATCGGTCAAATCGTTACTCACCTTCGAAATCCTACGGCGCTATCTCGTTGCGCCGACTTTTAATTTGTGCATTAGCGCGAGCCTATATATGTATGTCCGATAATTAGTTTCCATCGATAGAGCCATTAATTTCCTCGCGCGAGGACCTAAAGATTTCTCTTCCAGTTGATTTCTTTGAATCGCGCGAATGGTCGATCGATCGACCATTTATTGAGGTTGAGTTGTAATTGCTCTCATTTTTCGCGAAGGATTCTGAAGAAGGACATTCTTTTAAGCGATGTTATTGAACTTGGGAGAAGAGGGGAGGAGATTTATTCTCGATACTTATTTTTTTGTAATCGATATTAAACTTTCAGAGAATTATATACTGTGAAATTATTGTAGTTTCTATACATTCCAAGTGATTTATCTCATCACACAACATCACAAAACATCATTACAAGCAAAATGATAATCGTCTCAATTATATTCGACGAACATGCGAGCAGCGTAAGATAAACTTTCTCACGCCGGAGCGATCGTAAAAACTAGCCTTATTATTTATCACGGGCTGATTATTACATTTTCTCCGGCAGAGAATTAATATCGCTAACCATCCTCGCAGGTAGAAACCGAACGCGTGCAATGCGCCGACGACACGCGGCCATAATATAGCTCATGTACTCTGCTTGCGTTAAAGCGTTACACAGTCTATCTACTAGGCTACACGGTGATTACTTTTTGTGACTTTCCAACTTTCAGCGCTGAATGACTAAGGAACTAATCTTCGTATAGTGCTTTTGTCCGTAACGTTATCGGGGTACTGACTGTGAGCCTCTTTTGTTGATACGACATTTGGGTGCCTTTTAAACAGTTAATTATGAGCTTTCCGGTGCGTCCGGTTGGTTACGATGCGCGACAAGTGGCCGACGCGTCAAATGCAAATCTCAAGGGAAACCGGTAACCGGAAATAGCCAGTGCTCGAGCGACCGACCACCTGTTCTCTGATACAGAAATCAAAAGCGGATGTCTGGTGCGCCGCGGAAGCATCGAAGCGTGTCGGCGCTTTCTCGTCAAACTCGTCGCTTCCAGACGGGCACCGTCACGATTTTCCGTTGCCAACTGACCTCGATCGTATTATCGTGATTCTGATAATTTCGTAACTCGACGATGTCGAAATTGTCGATCGTAATTTCTGTGATGTGCTACGTGCGTAAGTCAGCATCGCAAAGCCAGACGATTTTACGTCGTCATTTTATACGAGAGTTAACGTGTTTTACTGGCGGAAGAACAACGATCGCTATCAGTTGATCGTCATCGGAGAAAGTCAGTAAATATCCGATGAAATCGAGCATGGGATGTAAAAACGCGACGGCAATTCGGACACGCAGAACTACAGAACCGAACAACCGGTAAAACCGACAACGATTTAACTCTTCGCGATCAGGCGAGCCTATCCGCGCGGTCACGCTCCGACGAGGCCGCCCCCTCTTTTAACTTTCAACATTTCCTGCGACAGGAAACCTCGGCCCGATGCGTTTTAGGGGTTATAGAACATCGGGAGCATCCCTTCCGTTACGGAATGCTTGCCACGCTTCCGTATCGGTTAACAGGTCGTAGCGATACAAGTGCAGGTGTATCTACTATGATGAGGAATCGCATTTCCGCGACTCCCGGAGGAGCTAATCATTAGTTCCTCTACCGTATAATTGCGATCAATATAGGGCAGATGATTATTTCACGCCTATGAGTTATGTAAACCGCTACAATTTAACCTTTGCTTTTCTTTAATAAGTGCAAATTTTAATTTAATTAATAAAGCGCTTGTCTGAAAAAAAATTTAATTAATCTTAATATATATTTTTTTAAATAGCACTAAGTAAATTTTACTTACAGTAAATAAATATCTACTCAATAAAAAAATGATAGTTAAAAATCAAATTAATGATTGTTGTATCAAATAAATATACGTTTATATTTAGAAAATATTTAGAACTCTTCAAACAAATATTTATTAAAATTTAGTATTTTTTTCTATTGTGCTTCTGTCTCTAGGATTAGATTTTTTGAAAATCCAATCTTTTTATAATTTACATTTTACATTTTAAGAGGCCTGTGTTCTGTAACATAATATTATCAATATCATTAGATTGTTATTGCACAGTTTTTTTATGAAAAAAATTTGTGCAGTGATAATGTAACGACACGGATACTGCCGTTAAAAGTTATCAAAAAGAGATCTGATTCTTGAAAGTTAGATTATAAATTATAAAGCGAGAAGGGGAAAGATTATGTTATTGAGTGGAGATTTAAATATCGAAGGCGAAGGCGTGTACAGACATTTTACACCTAGATTTCGTAAGAAATTCGCAAGTTATTATAATGAAAAAGATTCTGATAATACATGCATCGAAATAATGTCAAGGATAACTTGTATATTGTGGATTGAACGGCAGGTGCATTACGGAGTTGCAACGGGAAAAAAGAATATATATCAAATCATGCCTACTTGTCGTGTATTTGGCAATTTCATGTTATTTTTACGGATTTGATAACAAAGAAAATACAAACGTTAAATTTAAACAATTACAATTTACATTAGATCGACGAGAATAAATCAATTAAGAGAAATAAAAATCTATTCTAAATTATTTATAGTTCTAAGATGTTTAGACTAGTAACAAATTATTAATATCCTTTCTAAGATACTTATTAGCATAAAAAATTATTAAATTGCTTGTCAATTTGATATGTGATATTACTAATCTAGTTTTATTTATATAATTGCGTTTCAATGTATATAAATTCACTCTAAAACATTGTTAAAGTTCGCTTTGATCGAAAATAGATTAATTTTTCTTAATTGATTAAGTTTTAAATTCAATTTAAGCCTAAAGTAGATTATTTGAAGAGAAACACGCGTTCATAATAATCACCGTAAGCGTTCTCATGATTCTTTCGTGTATTCAGCGTCCATTAACTCCATTTGTTCCGCACGCACCTCGCGCTATAATCCACGTAAGAAATCGATGAGAATCGAGACGCGTATGTGTTGCTCAAGAGACGCTCGTTGCATGACTCTTTTTGCCGGCGAGATTGTGCGCGTACGATAGTCTTGTGACTGGACCCCAGGCCGGTTTACTAGTTAATGAGTGCGCGCGCGGTTAATAAGTGTTTACGTGTCGTCGCGAGATAAATTGCCGCGCCGCTTCGTGTGGGGCGCCGATAAACTTGCCGCCCGTTTGTGAGACCGCGTGCACACTACACAAGCGCATGGATGCCGACGTTATCGCGGGGATAGCGATAACTCTTTTAATGCGTCGCAGATCGACCCTGCCGGCACCGTTTTGTCATAAGAGAACGCGGACTCGAGGTCGTGCTTCGACGAAAGCGTAAAAGGTTCATAAGTGAGTACAAAAAGTATTCGTACAGAGAAAATATTTTTTAAAAAAGCTTTATTTTTAAAAAGTTAATATTATCCAGCGAGAAATGAATCATCGAAATTGATGTCGAATCAATATCGATACGATGATTTCAGCATTAATTTAATGTCGATTCGACATTTAATTGACAATCATTTCTTGTAATTAACAATTTATTCATAAAATAGACTGTATATTTCTTAAAATTATATATATCAAAAAGATGTGTATTAATTATAGAAAATATATTATCTGAAAAATAAGTGAAAATAAAAAATTATATTGTTTGGATGCTCAAAAAGTATTCGTATAGTTGAGAAATTTAGCTTCTAAAATCAGGAATACAATGCGAAGCTCATTTGTTTATATTAGAACAGAAAGTATTCATTGTATAAAATTGAGAGTATGGGCGGAATAAAAGCAAAATTCTACTTAGGCCCTTTTTCCGGTAATTAGCTTTTTTATGTAATATTTCATGTAATATTGATCGTAATAGAGAAGATTTATAACATGTAACTTTCTTAAAGACATTACATAAATTCATTTAATATTCTATTTATGTATAATAAAAAAAAGTAGCGAATTATTTTAATATTTATTAATAGTATAATATTTATTAATATCAAGATTTTGTATTTAGGCCTTTATTCCGCCCATCCTCTCAATTCCTAATTAATGTTTATTTTCTACAAATAAGACTTTTTTTATAAAAAAATTTTCTTGTACGCGCGAATACTTTTTACTCTCACTGTATATTGCAACGACTTTGCCGGAACTTTGAAGATATTAGGACATTGATATCGTCCTAATATCTTCAATAGCGCCTCTTCATATTTTAATGACTGTTATTTTTTTATTCGAGCACTTTTGCGTCAATTAAATTCAAGGAAATATCTTGAAAAATATATTGCAGGGAATATTTTAGTAATCATTTATCGATCAATACGTAACGATGATATTTACGCTAGTTGTTTCTCGTTTTTTTCTTTATCGAATCACATAGAACTCTCTCGAAAAAAACATTTGAGCCAATGAGAATCTTATGTCGGCGTGCAATAGCACCAAGGTTCTCGATTCGTTTTGATTAGATTAGACAAGGTGAAATATGGTACACTACTTCGATAATATCGCGCAAATTTCATCTCTCGACGCGAGCCTTTTCGATGATATCATCAATTCGCGTTGATGCTTATTTTTGTACGAAAATCCACATGATAAGCGCTGTTGATAAATCAGTACGAGAAAAAAACTTGCGACTACATCGTGACGTAAGTCAACAATTTTTACACACGACCGCCCGAGTCGCGTCACGTTCTCGGAGTTCAGCCGAAGCGAGCTAAGAGAAGGCGCGCAGTTTGTTATACTTCACGAATACGTAATTATTACCGATTTATCCATGCGTAGACATCGTGGATAATAATAGTCCGAAGCTTTAACGCTATTCCGCGGTTATCTATGCGGCCTTTGTTGTTGGAAGCGGTCATTAGCATTCCGGCGCCTGCAGGAATAAATTTCAAAGTTGCTCATCATGAAGTTTACGATGACGTAACTAGTGAGTCAGTCATATTTAACTTTCCCGTGAATTATTATAATTTTGCTAAAGCGATTAGTCTATTTTTATCTCTTTCAACTAGCAAATTTGAATTATCATGCTAAGAAATTGTTGCTGTCGTGAACGAAATGCGTCAGATAATTGATGCTATATAAATATTTTTTTCCCATGATTTCTGTATTCGATGCATATGAATGATATCTAAAATTCATTAATGATGATATATAACGATTTCAAAATTTATTTTTGTAAAATATACACGTGATGCCATATACCGAAGCAAATCTGGATGCGCGATCAAAGGTAAAATATATTAGAGGTATTCACATACCGCATCAGGCTCTTAAGTTGAAATATTTCTTATAGACGATTTATGTCTCTTCGTCTTCTATTTTTCGTTCGCTCATTCTTTCTCTCTCTCTCTCTCTTTCTCGTTTATCTGTCTCTCTATTTATTTATCTCTTGCGAATCGCATGAACGAGCACCTTTCTCTTTCATCCTTTCGACTTTCCAGCCGCGGCGTGCATTTTTTTCTTTTCTTTCTTCGTAACTCCTTCCTCACATCTGTATATCCTCCCTTTCTCCTCCATGCTCATTTTTCTTTGCCAACCGCTGCGTTGTGGCGAAGTCGCCCCACCATTCGGCAGCGCATAAAGGCGGTTTGCGTGCGCCGGTATCTTCGACCTACGACCCCAACCCGGCTCCTTATTTCTTCAAGAGGCTCGAAAAACATGCCGTTACGGCTGTGCATGTTATCGCGTGCGCGCAGGGGGCATCGCGGCTATCCGTTCGACGGGATCGCCACGTGGGTCATTCATGGGTGACCCGCCGAAGCGAACTGGTAGTACAGTCGATGAACAAAGTATCGGAATTAATACTTGTAAATTATTGCCTTCGCGAGGAAAATTCCCTCTTCATCTTCGAATAATCAAATTTATGAAAACGGATCGCTTTCGAGAGATAAAATCTTGAATTGAGAATTATTTTACAATTACATATAGGAGGAACAGTTTTGCTGAAGCATCTAAGAATTGGGTTTAGAATATTAAAATAATTATGTAGGACGTCTAAGCTGATTGTCAGAATATTAAAATTTTTTGCAGTATTGTTACTCTAAATCTCATGGAGTGAAATCTCACTCGAAGAGACTGAAAATTTAGCCTGTCTTGAAAAAAGAGTGAAAATACGGTCACTTTTAAACAAGATATTTTTTATTTTTTCTCTTTTTTCAAGACAGGCTAAATTTTCAGTCTCCGAGTGAGATTTCACTCCATCGGCGTTTAAATGTTTTAAATAATTATTTGGATGATTCAACAAACTTTTTAGATCTATAGTTAATTAAATACTTAAATGCATCAGCAAAATTGTTTTTTCCATATAAATATATACTGTAATAAATATATACTTAGAAATATGTATAAAATGTTTTATGTTAAATTTCATCAACTTTTAAGTTACACAATTTGAACTTAATTTCGTGACATTATATTAAATTTAATGTATTTATAACTAAAAAGTATATTTGTGTACATGTACATAAAATTTAATGTATTTTTCATGAAAATTTATGAAATTTAATGTACTTTTCATGAAATTTTATTAAAAGTACATTAAATTTCATAAATTTAATGTACACATTCATTACATTTAAGTATAATAACCATTGTAACTTAATTTTCAATTAAATCGTTCGCTTTTAACTTCATTCATAACCACGAGCTTCATTTACATGTAAAGGAAGCTCATGGTTATATTTCTAACAGTATGTATAACAGTGTATGATATACGAAGTGTATGTTTTAAAAAAATACGTAATAAAAATAAAAAGTTACGATATTTAATATTATCAATATATACATGGAATATCTTTAATATTGATTATATTTGAATTTAAATGACAGAAATCTCTGGAGATATTTCGTAGGTTAATAATACATAAGTATATTAGTAGCTCGTTGAAAACAGTTCACAAGCACAATTATGTTTCTCCCCGTACAACAAAAAAATTACCAAATAAACTTGGTAGCTTGCACGCGAGAGGCCGTGACGCGTGTCGGATCTCTGTTGTCCAGACTCAACATCGATACGCGTGCTGTGCGAGAAATAGGCGATAAACTATGACATAATCTTTTGCATTCTACGAATATGTCGATACGAAGAAGGAGATCGTTGATTTAGTATTGGAGATCATTTAAAATGGTCTTTGATAACTTTTTCTTGGAGGCAAATCCTATCTGTATAACTTAACGAAAAAAAGGAGGAAGAAAAAGAGGATTCGATAACCTAAAGTCCGGACTTTCGTTGATAAAAACTCCGACGCTTGTCGTGATATATGATAGAAATAGTAGTGAAAATTTTTCAGATAAAAATATTATTCTTGATATTACATTTTCTAGTTTTATCAGTGTGATATTACATTAGAAATTATGTGCACGTGTAGATATTAATCCAATATTAACG
>Ga0157364_1004147_pt1 | contig 14382 bp, 11 predicted proteins | sample AttsexASBM2_FD_111476 | JGI IMG/M metagenome (GOLD analysis project Ga0157364, IMG submission 111476) | Fungus gardens microbial communities from leaf cutter ant in Ribeirão Preto, State of São Paulo, Brazil - Atta sexdens ASBM2 | ecosystem: Host-associated > Fungi > Mycelium > Unclassified ... | reverse complement strand
TTTAAGTCTGTCTGTATTGCTTGAAATCCCCCTAAATTTTTAAAGTGATGTGATTAGAAAAATAGATTCGGGCGTTGAAAAAAAAAAGAAAGTACAGATGCTGAATGCAAAGAATGCAAGCAACGCAAACTTATTAATCAATTACTATTTCAACTATTACTTTAACTATTATCAATTTATCAAGAATTGCAACAACTAATAATACATATTTCTGCTTCAATATAAAATTGTAAAGACAAAAATATTAAAAAGTATCGCGAAATAACAAGAAAAATGAATTCTATTTCTTCTACATATTTAACAATTCTATATTTTTTTATGAAGTTTATGTGATTTGATCAAAAATATCGTTTTTTATAGTAAAAAACTAGTTTTTTACTTGATATTTTTCTCGGAAATCAAAAGTACCCTTTTTTACATCTCTAATCCTCCTGCAGTTTGTTATAAGATTAATTGTATAAAACAAATTATTATAATTTAAGTTTAGCTTCTGAAAAGATTCTTATTTAGAGTTAATTTATTTAATATGTAGTATTTATTTTCGTAATTATTTTACAAACTAACATACAAAACTTATATTTTAATTATATCTATAGAAAATAAAAATAATATAAAAATGAGATAAGTACATAAAAATCTATTATGTCCTCCATCCTTATTATAGCAATGGATGGGAATCAATTTTACTATGGATATACTTTTACTATGGATATACTTATGAACTTGCTGATATAGTTTACTATCTCCTTACCTTACGCGAATGCAGAATTCTTCGATGTTTGTGGCGATTTATTAATTACTACAAGCTCAATTTAGCGATCTTTGTGTCAGTCATTAAATTATTATCGTATACTTTTCGCGAAACAGTCTAAATATAAATCTAAGTATATTTTTTCATGATATTTGTGTTAAATATTCTTATATATCTTTCATAACTATCAATTATTATTCTTTATTATATTATAAAATCCTTTATTATATTTTTAAATCATCAATACAACAATGATTTTTTAACTCTTAAATTTGAACATACATAATAATATTATTTTACATAAAAAAGTAATATTAATTAGAATAATTTATATAAATATATTGTTTTTTTATTTTTTTTTGCGGATATGTAAATATGTTGATATGTAAATATGTAAATATCTGTTTTTTATGGTTTTCATCATTGATTTATATCAGCACAACTACAAAATTTAAAGAGTTTAACGAAAAGCAATCTTAGCAAAAAAAAATGAAAAAATAAAAATCGGTAAGAGAGCGAGAGAATTTTCGATAAAAAGAGATCTCATTCTGTAATGTAATAGATTCGAAAACCATTAGATGATCTTTTAACAGATCTTTCGACCGATCTAAAGCCGTTTTCTTTTTGGCAAAAAATATTTAAAAAGCTCATCATTTATTTTTTTTCTCGTAACTCTTCTCAATCTGTAACGTTATATATGTCCACAGTTAAGATTTAAATTAAAATTTCACTAAGACAAAATCCACTTTGACTGAAAAATATAGTTTTGTTGTCCATTTGCACTTTAATAATCTGAGAACCATTATGATCTTCACTTAATTACTCAGAAATTGCTTAGACAGCTTCTTATTGAGGAAAGAAATCTCTCCAAATTGATCGAAGAATCCACGGTTAAAAGGACATTCGGTGATTCGAGACACCCCGTACAGATGCCTCGTTCACTCGAAGTAAATTGGATGCTGGCATTCGCGCGGTTTATTACAATAGAAAAAGGAGGTATACATAGGCATCATTAAGAGGGTGCCAGCCGCAGAAGACGTTCGTTGATTCTCGCCGAGAGGGAACGCTCGGGGATGTTGAAAACGAAATACGAGAGATGGAAATCCTTGACCTCTCTCCCTTTCTCGACATTAAAGAATCGACGATTCCTGGATATTGCAGGACCTTTCGATCGCGAAGGCAGAGGAGGCAGTAAGAATCATCATTGAGATAAGATGCCTCATATTCCTTGCTGCTGAAATTAGCCGCAATGGCAGCATTCGCCGGATCAATTTGCGTGGTAATTATAGCTCGGGGAAAATCAGGCGGCTCGAACGTTAATCTAAAAGCATTATGGAATATTCTTCGATTACGACGGAATGATCCGTAATGCGTCACGATATTGATAGCAACGGAATTGATATAAATATGCTGTATTTTGATGTCGGATCGAATACAATAACGGAATTTACAACTATAATTGAATTTTGATATTGAAGAAATGTATTTTTAAAAGTTTATTCTCATTTTTTGTTCTTCTTTTTTTCTTTTCCTAAAATGTTTATTTCTCTTCAAAAAGAGAAACACAATATTAAAGAACTTTTTTAAAACTTATTGTTGTAGTAAAATTTTGAGATTTTAAGTGCGCTGTAAATTAATATAGTTTTATTTTTACGGAAAAATTTTGTAATTCGAACACGAAATACAATTTTGTCTTTCGAACATTTAATTCCGTGCAACTATGATTTGTCATATCGCAGAACGATTAATTGCATCGAATAAATGCGCCCTAAACATACGTCTATTTAGGTCATCAAATAGCGCGAATTCTGGTTAATTGAATTTTCTTTGTTCCGTGTTTAATATTACGCGGCATTTCAATTTAGAAAGGAGCAATCATTAATGTTTGAAATTAATTAACTCGCGATTTTCATCTTCTCTGGAACGAACATATCTCTGTCATATAATATGAAAATATAATATGCGTACCAATGAAATAATAATATTTAAAAAAAAAAAGCCAGCTTCTTCTATTTCTCCATTTTATCATTCTTGAGATCGGCGACACTCGTCGCGTCGCCATAAAGATTCGCTTGTGTCGCATAATTTCGACAAAACAAAGGGCACATGTGATGTACGGAGGACGACCTCCCGGTACGACGAGAGGTGCAACGAACTTCGGACTGGTGATCGCGACTTCCGACAGCAGATAGTCGGCCCTTTCGCTCACACCTTTTAGGAATAAAAACGTTCATAATGCTGGAATGCGGGAGCGAAAAGGGGATATCCCCGGTCGACGGGAGAGCTTAATAATGCAATATGGCGTCGGGGCGTCGCGACGCTATGCATGCTATGCCGCGCATACCATATACGCCTACACATCGAACCCTCTTGCGCCCCCGCATTGTCCCCCTTAGCTTACATCCCCTCTTTACTCCATTTGATTTCCTTCGTGAGAACGAGGCCGTACCTTCGCGTATATATCGTCGCAATCGAATGTTGATTGGAAAATATTGATGGGACTTTCCACCCAGTATCCGCAGCCACCGAGTCCTTCTTTCTTCTTTTGCTCTCCATCTTCGACGTCGAAGAGGATTCTTTTTCCATCGCGGTACGCTCTGGAATTTCAGATCGGTGAAACCGAGATATATATATTTTATATCTTGAAGCTATAAGACTTTCGACGGATGACATTCCGGCACCGATATTAATTAGCGCAAATTATACCCGCAATATAAAAGCAATAAGATGAGAATTAGTAATTAAGAACTTAGTTAACAAAGGATTTGATAAAGCTATACTGAGAAATTGATATCGACATCTCGAATAATTGAACTGAAGAAGGTCATTTTAATTTTCGGAATGAATTTTAATTTCGGAAACATTTTAAATTTCAGAATCGATGAACATAATAGAAATTTTTAATAAAATTCAAATACATAGATTTTAATTCTTTTCCATATCGAATGAAATTTTGAGATGACACGACAAAATTGTTCTAAATTGTTTTTATGTCCATATTAATAAATTCATATAAACCTCTAATTTATAAAATATAACCATAATTATTTAAATATATATAATTATTTAATAATTATAATTATTTAAATATATAAAATTATATGGATATGCTATTAAGATATTTTATTTGGAGAACATCACTTCGAATATTTATATTATTAGTAATACTATTAGTAAAAAGTGCATTTTAAATTTTATTTACTCTCGACAAAAATTTAATTTAAGAGTAGAAATGTGTTCTTACAATTAAAAATACTTTTCTGTTCTTAAATTAATAATTAAATTAATAATACATTAATAAGAGCAGAAATGTATTATTCTTACAAATAAGTAGCAATTCTAATAAATTTTTATATTACATTATTAAGTAACACTGTTATCTATATTAATTTAATAACTATATCGTAATGTTAATGCATTGGATATATATATATATATATATATATATATATATATATTATATTATATAATTACGCATCGTAATAATATTTTTTCAATCAATTATAAATTATGAAATATGGATATGTTTTTATGTTTTCTCAAGCGTTTTCCGATCTATCTTCATTTCTACCTTACGTGACAGCCCCAGATAAATGTCACAATCGACGAAATATTTCTGCGTACGACTGTACAAGGTCGTTCCAAGTTCCATGAATGGTTCCATCGAATGGCACGCCAACGAAACGGCGATGCTTGTGACTGAACCCATGACCTACTGGCAGAGAGAGAGAGAGAGAGAGAGAGAGACGTGATGTCTAAACACCGCCGCTGTTCGCTTCGATTTCCAGAACAGCTCAACTATTTCTGAAATTACATCCTCTAACATTATACTGACCTTATTGACAAAAAGAAGATCCTCGCCTTCATAAGGGTCATTCCAAAATCTATTTTAAATCGAAATGATGCACTTCATTATTCACATTATTGCATCATCGTAATATCTTAAAAAGTATAAAAAATTCTATATGTAAAATCCTTCATCATTCCATAATCAAGCTTTTCTTAGCAATAACTTAAACGGACGATATTTCCACAGTTTTTCTTTATACTTTGATATTAAAGAACTGTTGATATTAATGATTAAAAGTTCAATTAAACTCTTTAAAAACATAAAACTTGATGACATTAAATTACTAAATAAATAAAACTAAATTGATTAATATAATTCAACGATTCGCAATCAACTTAATGTCAATTCCTTCTCAATCAATTAGTTATCTTTCAATGAGTAATAAATAAGAATTGTTTAGTATGTAAAGAATAAAATTATATTAAAAATGATTTCTATTTTGTACAAATTTCAGATGGGAAGATCGAAATGGAAGAAGAAGATACAACAAGAAAAATCGACAGAAAAACAAACTGAAGAGTCGACAAATACAAAAGTGCCAATACATAATTTGCCAGAAAAGTTTCTCTGTATGCATGTAAGTCTTCTATCCAAGTCTTCTTTCAGAATTATGAAATATGCAATTTATTCATAAAATATATCTGCATTAAAAGGTGAAGAGCGGTACAAAGATCAGGAATGTTCTTGGCTACGCGATGAAGGAATTTCCCAGTTATAGCAGTATTATCTGGACGGGGACCGGAAGTGGTGTCGCGAAAACAATTTCTTGTGCAGAAATCTTTAAGAGAAAATACGAGAATCTTCATCAAGTAACAAAGCTACGTTACGTCGAGTAGGTTTATCAAAATATATGTCAATGTACACTGTACAATCTTGACACTCTTGATTTAATCGCCATCTGATTTTAGCTCGGAAAAGTCGAAAGAGGATACTGTTAAGGCTCATCGGATACCGGAAATCCATATTTTACTGACTAAGGATATTAAAGACACAACTGAACTTGGGTGAGATTTACTAAATTAAGCCGTGTATAATTCATTAAAAAAATTATACATATGATGTTCATTTAATTTGATGAATTAGTCTGAAGATTTAATTATTTATATTTGACATCTCTCGAGATACTATATAACTTCGTCATACAATCACATTCTTATATTTGTTACTGGTGCCCATAAATCATAAACGAAAAAAATTTGAAAAAATTTAATTTTAAGAAGCATTTTTATCGATATTTAAATAAATTTGAATATTTTTTATTAATTAAAAATATTAATCCTAGTAAAGTTTGAGTGAAACTCATTTAATTAAAACAAAAATATATTAGGTGTATTAAGAAGAAATCCATTATTTTTCCATTCAATTTCATGCAAAAATAATGGATTTCTTTTTACTATACCTAATATTATTTGTAAAATATTTTTATTTTTAACACGTTTTGCTAATAGTTTTGTTATAATTATAAAATTAAAATTACTATCTTTTGAAAGTCTTTTTTATTTTCTTCGCGACATATATATAGATGCGTGTATATGAGAAATATATAATATTATAATCAAAAATTATATTTTTCAATAGATATCAAGCACCTGGAGATAGTGGAAGATTTCTGAGAAATGAAAATGCAACGGAATCAAAAACGATTACAACAGAAAACATTGATGACAAGAAAATGGACACTACAGCGGAAAGCACTGGTGATGTGAATATGGGCGTCAGAACAGAAAGCACTGGTGATGTAAAACTCGACACAATAGAAAGCATTAATGATGTAAAAACGGGTAGTACAACAGAAAATACTGGTGATGTGTCTTGCATCGACGAGCAATCTAGAATAATGAACAAAAATAAGAAAAGACAAAAAAACAAGGCGATAGAAAATGTGGAACTACCTTCGAAGAAAAAAAAATATCGTAACTAATATAACTAATAAAAAAATTGAATAGAAAATATTTTTAATTTTGTGCGCTATTCATATTTTTAAAAGAGTTCTTCATATTTTTAAAATTTTTTCTCCTTTTTTTATAAATATACGACAAATATATAATTAATAAGAATATAATTATGTTACAAAGTTGTATAGTTCTTTCGAGATATCAAAAGTAAACGATTAAATCTTCTAACAAATCAAATTAAAATGAATAATATTATGTGTATGATTTTTTTAAAGAGTCATTCAAGACTTAATTTAGTAAATCTTACAAAATTTAAATGTATCTTTCGTTTTGAGTACTAATGATAACAAATTGCAATTAAACAGCCATACAAGATATCGCTTCATTCTGATAATAATTGCAAAAAAGAAATAACACAGATCTTATGTAGAAAGTTTATTTCTTTACCATTATACATAGACAATTTTCATGGAAACAGTCACACGTCATATATGTATTCCTGCTGCATATTTTCTCGTCACATCTCGCGGTATTTATTAATACATTATAACTCGAGTCTTTTTGTACTTACAAGTTTTATATACAGTGTTACAATATCCTCCTCTGTGCGTCGAATACGAAAAGAAACAATCTCGCAATGTCAAAGCCAATGCTGCTTAATAGAATCTCGTTACGAGAAATTCATTACAACTTTCATGTAACAACATGCATCGATATATGTTGAGTATGAGTTCTATAAATGGTTCTATCTTCCAGCGTATGACAAAAAAAACATGTGATCACAAAGATATTATTTTTAGAAGATGAAAATTACGTATTACAATGAACATTCGGCACATCAGAAAGTAATGCCATCATTGATCGGTTGTCGTAAGATTTCATCTTAATCTATTCCGCTGGTTAAAAAAACTTTTCATTAAATATTATTCGTTTAAAAAACGACGCTCGTATTCGTGCTATAATTTTATAGCAGTACCTTATAATAGATTCGAAAAGACGACACAGACGATCGAATTGATAAGGCGCTCAGCCACTCTACATTTCTCTTTTATTGTAGTTTCGATCTAGTCTTATATCCAATATACTATGGAACAAGCAATCTGTCCAAAATTCACCGTAAACTATTACGAAAATTTCGAAAACAGCATAGGAAAGCTTACCATCTTGTGATTTGTATTGCTATATGGAATAAATGTATATGTACTATAAATAACAGTGCTATACCACATTTATCGCTATGTCTCTCTCGTTCAAACAATACATTTTATAAAGACCAACTACGTGATCACGATTATATATATATATTATGATCATTCTAAACTAATATGATGTATAATAATGTGTAAAATTCTACAATTGTTTATATAAATTCGCATTCTTCTGATTATACAATTCGGCAACAAATATTCGAGGTGTTATCTTCACCTTATTGTTATTGAAATTTCTGTATAATTGGATCTTACCTCAAAAGCTGCTTTGAGATATAAAGATTATTTTTCAAGCTAAATTTATTATTTTATCAAATGGAATAAAAGCAATAATGTAATTAATATTATTTCATTAGTTCTCATAATGAAAAATTCTGACGATTCAGTAGAATGCACGCTATCTTTATAAGTAAATTAATCGATGACATTATAAAAATTTAATAGAATTTTAATAAAAGTAATTTGACAAAATTTTATACTTATTCCGAAATTTATGAACAATTATTCACGTAACTGAATTTTGTGTAACATACATAATATGTATATAAATGAGTTATATATTTTTCCATTATACGTATTTAGTGCATAGAAAGATAGTCTATTATTTTTTTACAAAAAGATGTTTACAGAAGATAAAGTATAATATATATTATATAGGGATGAGACACTTTTTGTCATCTAGTAACTTCAATAGCGTAAGATGAAAAGTTTATAACATCATATCTCTCTTCCTTTTTTTTCTTTAAATATGTAATATATTATAAAAACTATAACAAAGATTAAATTATCATATACAATATGTTTTCCAAGAAATTTGATAGTTTTAATGAAATTTTATCTTTGCACACAGATCTTAAATTAAAAGAATTGAATAAATGTAAGATATTGTGCTTATCAGATACGAGAAATATTCTGTTTACAACAATCATTGAACAGCTATTAATAAAACATTCAAGGAAAATTTCTGTTCAATATAAGGTACTGAGCAAAGATGAGAATATGTCTTTTTCAAGATCTTCGAAATTTGTCGTCAAGAAAATACAATTCGACAACTCTAATAAAGCAAGTGTCTTGAACGTTATCGTACATTTAAATTCAGAAATTTTTTTATATTAACTTGCTCTATATAAGAAGACGAATTAAAAAAAAGTAATGTAAACTCTAATGTAATACGAATTTTTAAATACAATTTACATACATATTTTTTACCTTTCGATATTTTGTATATATTGAAGATAGATTATAACAAATTCATATTATTTAAATAAGAGTTGAACTTTCTGATCTCTTTCAAAGATCTTCGTTATATTAATCACGAAACGGACTAATGTGTGAATATTAGCATTTTTCTGTTCTTACTAAATCTGGCAATTCGACTTTGGGCAATACGATCGCAACGTTAGATCCTATGCTTCGCTTTCTGTTGCGCCTTCGCCTTCCATAATAGGTACTATCAAATTGTCCTTTGACATCAGATTATATTTCGTTACAAATGCCGTAAACCTAAACAATGGAAAATAATAATTCTCCTTTGTAACACAACATACATCAGAAAAATATTCATATATCTGCAGATCACATTCTTTACCTGCGGCAAAGGAAAGTTTCATTTTCAAATTCATCAAATATTGTTCTATGATGGAAGTATGCATGAGAAAATATTCTGTAAACCCTACGACAGACAGAGCCAAGTTTTGCTACAGAAGATTCTTTGATGCTGATTCTGAAATACAATTTTACACAGGAAAATTTTCATACAGGTTTATTTACGATAAAAATGTAAAGCATTATGAATAAGACATGAAAGAGAAACCTGCTGGGAAAATATTTGTTGCTGTTAAGTAAACATGCCGCTCCATCCAATGTGTGTCGCGTGTAATCAATTGCTGGACACTCCTTGGGAGTTTTATGTGCCGCGCATAAAAATATCCACTGTTCAGTGGCTGTCATCTGTGTACAAGTTTCAGGATGACATTCTTCTTGCAGTCTAACTGCCAAACCATTGAGCTCCATGCAGAATTGCCTGAGATGTTCGTATTTCCATACACCTTCATCATTGGCTTCTGGCATATTGAGTATCAAATCAATATTAGATGGATCTCTTCTAATCATTTGTTGAATGTACTGTTGCACGGCCAGCGTGCTATCCATTTCTTCAAACGGCTCATCCGGCCACCTACTAAAATCCTATAGAGCAAAATAAAGCCTTGATCGTAAACTCTTATAAAAATAATTAAATTTACGTCAGCATCCTCATAAACAATCGATTTCTTCTTTACTATATAGCTCATTACAATGTAAAAATAGATCTAATATTATGTATAAACATAGTACTCTGTGTATTTTACTACTTACAATATTGAATCAATAAAAACAACCGAGAGATAAAAGCGTACATAAAACACGTACATAAAACGCAGATAAGAATACAAAGAAATTATCTGTCGGTCTGTCACGCTTCAATAAAGGTAAAAAAACTAAAAAGATGTTGTGAAACTAAATGATGCTAGGAATTTGGGGACAACATTCACGTAGTGTAAACAGTAGTTCCATTTACTCGGGATTCATTGATTTCATCGGGGAAGTGTCAAATGAAAGAGGATGTGCCAAGAAATTTCCACTATCAGGCGGACCCTGACGATTGAGGTGTCGCCCGACAGTATGACGGTTTCTTAACGAAATTATAACAGCGTTAATAACCTCTGCTTTCGTCCCGGGCCTGTTTCTCCGTAGGATCGTGGGTCCGTCCGCCATCTTCATCTTGCCAGGTGTTACTCTCGGAACAACCGGTGCGTGGTGCGCTCGACTGGCGTGGAGACGGTCACTTCGTCGCCACGATAGACGCACCCGCGAGCGACGATTCGTCCCACCCCGGTGACAAGACGAGTCAAGCCCAGTACTCCCAGTAGTTGTCCAGATTGTTCCGCCTGATGAAATGACGCATGCGCATCGTGCGCGGCCCATTCAGGCGTGAAGGAAAAAATGGATATTGTATTTTAAAGCTTTTTATCGCATCCTCGTCGATTTCCATGACGCGATTTTCACGCGAAGGAAGAATCATGCGACTGCTCTTATTAAATATTCACCACGCGTCTGTTCATTCCAGAAAAACGAGATGTTACTTTAGCGTGACTTTGATAATTCGAAGCAATTTTAATTAATTATAATAAAATATTACTGTTACTTGAATCAATCGTTGATTAAAATAATTGGAGTTTTATTGGTTTTTTAACTTCTTGTTAAAATTTTTCTAATAATCTCTAAAAATTCTCATATTATCTCATATTATCTCACATTTTTGAGAATTTTTTTTTTAATTTATATTTTTATGGAGATTTCTGAAAAAATTCTTTATACTTCAAGTTTTTTTTTCAGAAATTATAGAACAAAAAATTATAAACAAAAAATCTTGAAAATCTTAAATTATTTCAAAATTCACATACATGAAAGGTTCTAAAATTTTTTGTCCTTCTACCAATATAAATTAACTTTAATTTCAGTTTAATAATTCTTAGAACTAGAAAAAGAAAAGATAAAAAGTAAGTTAAATTAAGATTAAAATTTTCTACATTGATAAAAACGGACTCTAAATTTTCCAAGTACTTTTAAAAAAAGTGTTCTCATGAATCAAAAAGTTTGAGAAATTTTCTAAAAAATTATAAAATTATATATAAAATTTTAAAAAATTCTGAAAAATTAAAATTAGAAATAAATTTTCTAATTAGATTATATTTTAGCAAAAAAATATAATATTTCATATTGAAATGTACAAGTCACATCAAATCATTTTTTGCTGCGTCTGATTCACTTTCATTTCAAGTCATCAATGTACTTTTTAGTCACTATACATTTCGTCATGTGACAATCGCAAGGAATGTCATGCTCCACTTCCTCTGCATCCAACAAACTCAATTCCATATTGTAACGTCTCGGATGTGACGCATTTCTTTTCAATTCGAATTTGAAAGCAATAGGTTCGTTCCTTGTCACTTCTATATCTTCGGGCAAGACCACTGCAGTTTGCTTCCAATGCGTCGTTTTGTCATGAGGCCCCGTAGACAATTCCGAACCATCTGGAAATTCGACTGCAAACCAAATGCACATCCCTTGGAACTTTCCATCCTTTTTGCATACCGATACGTAATCCTGTCCACCTAGTAGATCTATCTCTTCCACAGAGATGCACTCCAAATCCAGCCATGCAAGCAATTTGCCTTCCGCCAAAATATCATCTTGATTTACAAGCAGGATTTCTGGCTTTAAGGATTTAGTTTTTCTATACTCCTTTCCAATACACCTAAATAAAAATTGAACATATTGTCTAAATTCTTAGGACTAGAATCTCACTCTAAAGAGTAAAAATTGAGCCTCGAAAAAGTAGCTCAATTTTCAATTTTTAAGAGTGAGATTTAACTTTTCAGAGTGAGTTCACTCTAAAAGTTTTAGAGAGTATTGCAGAATAAATATACAGTATTTGTGATAATGAAAAAAGAAATGATGAAATGACAAACGACAGTATCTTACTTTTGTTCTTACTTCTGAAGTAATATAATTACCTCATACTGACTCCGCATACGTTATTCCAAAAATCGTACATGGAAGGTAATTGACATGGCGAGGCATATAACTTTGCAATGGATGGAAATAACAGACCATCCTCATGTAATAAGTTATCCCTAGCGAATAATACAGAATCTAACATTCCTTCGTGTACTAAATAAAAACCCATCCATTCCGACACAATTATATCTACTTTCTCCAAACTGTCTGGAGAGATGTCCTCTACTTTATTGTGAATTACTTTAACTTTATCCTGCACATTATTTTCAATTGACACTTGCTCGATACTGTTTGCCAGCATACTTGCTTCCACTGCGTAAACTTTCTTTGCACCAACTTGTGCACAAAAAATTGATAATATACCTGTACAAAAAATATATATGAACAAAAAAATATGTAACGTACATATTATGATTATACATATCCCTTAAATACAAGAATACCTGAGCCAGCACCGATATCCATTACTACTTTGTTTTGAAATTTCTCTTTGGAATTAAAAATGGCAGTTTTATATGCCAAGACACGTGTTTTGTCATTTAGCATTAATTGATGAATCTAAAAATAAAATTCAATGTAGTAAATATAATATATGTAATAATGATTATATATGTATTTGTTTCACTTACGTCAAGTTCTTCATAACTTTCAAAGTATTGATCCATTATTCATTGACACATGTACAAGGTGTAAATAAAAATTATGTGAAGCAATCCACAATTCTTGTTATTCTTAGTGTTGTTTTCTATTTATTTGGTCTTCGTTTATTTGAACAATATTTTCATTGAAAAATATATGAATCAAAAATGTCTCTTGATTTTTTTGCAAATCGATCACGTGGATAACATCTAATTCAATCTTCTTGTTTATCTCACTCAATATCAATTAAATCTGAATTTTAAGTAATTTTCAGGATATTAATATCATTATTTTATGTTTAACGGACGAATACAAAAATAAACACAGGAAGTCTATTTTTAAATAATTTCGGGTATACAACTCCAAATTTCTGAAATATTTGTGTGTTTAACCATTTACGTGAGACTTCTAACCTCTCTTTTAAATGATACAAGTACAATTTACGTTATACTACGATTTTAATTAATAGCATTAAAAATATTTTATTTTATATTTTTATTTATAGATTACAATATTTATTTAAAACAAATATTTAGTTTGCACATTATTAAAAAAATAGACATGAGTGAGAATATACACGAGTATAAAGAATAATATCATTTAACCTTATCAACAAGAATATTTCTATATATATTATAATTAATATTTCTATATATATTATATATGCTAAATATACTATATATTTTTATATACACTATTAATAAATATTCTAAATATGTAATATGCTGAATGTAAAGATTTATATGCAATTTCCAATATCTTAATATTTGGGATTAGGTTTGTTGTCATTGGTAAACACTAACCCTTCTTTTTCCATCATACGCCTTTTAAATTCCATCTGCTTTTCCATTTGTTTCCTTTTCCTCTCTAGGCAATTAGTGTTTAAAAATTAGATATTTTTGCATAGAAATGATTCAATGAATATTAAATTTTCAATGTTACCTTGTCTTAGCTTCTCTTGAATTGAATTCTTTTTTTTCGATGAAGGTTCGTCAAGCTGAACATTTGTAGATGACGATTGATTAGTCTCAAATATATTTACAGTAGATTCCAAAGAAGGAGCTATGTGTGTAAGAGTTCAACATAACATATATATTGCAGTATGATTATAATGGCTAAGAATGATATAACACTAATTACAACTTATTCTTCAAAATTTTAAAGTTTTTAAATTGTTTAGAATTAACTTTTTTAATGCAAGAAAAGTATTCTTAATTTGATTTTTATGTTGCAGTCAAAATGTATCACATTACATTCCATAAAATCATAAGAAAAATAGTTATTTTATACAAAATAAAAAAACTGAATAAGAATGAAAAAAATAGAATATAAAATCTTTTTAAGAAATTCTTAAAAACTTTCTATAATAAAAGATTTTTGACACTCTCAGATCACTCTATATTTTTTCTTTATATATATATATGTATATATATATATATATATATATATATATATATATATATATATATATACATATAT
>Ga0157364_1004146_pt1 | contig 14383 bp, 10 predicted proteins | sample AttsexASBM2_FD_111476 | JGI IMG/M metagenome (GOLD analysis project Ga0157364, IMG submission 111476) | Fungus gardens microbial communities from leaf cutter ant in Ribeirão Preto, State of São Paulo, Brazil - Atta sexdens ASBM2 | ecosystem: Host-associated > Fungi > Mycelium > Unclassified ... | reverse complement strand
TAAGGATTGAACATTGAATATTCACTGGCTCAATTTTCGCTCTGTAGAGTAAAGAATACTCCAAAGAACACTCTGTGTGTGTGTGTGTGTATAGTGTTTTAAAAATATATCTTTATAATGAGTATGAATGTATCTCTCGTTTATTGAAAATTGTATTCCGCGCAAAGAGAGCCTCGATCAACTTCAATGTTTTCCCATACTTATCGTGGTTTGTGCGCTGAGCGAGTCGATTCTTACTTCGATCGAGAACGAAGTAGCAAAGGCGGCGTTGCGTAAGGCAAGTCGGCTTTTGCTTAACCGATTTCAACCCAAATGATCGAGAACGATCGCGACTTAAGTGTTCAGAACAAGGCTCATCTGATCCATTCTTTTTTTTCTTCTCGATCTCTATCACGTTCCATGTAATTTGCACCATGGGATTCGAGTCTGTTCGAGAAGATTGTCGTTCATTTTGTGGCATGAGTTTTACAAAATAACCAAGCATCAAAGAAAGACACGGGGTTACCGCTATTTCCACGTATTTACCCCGTCGTGATAGCGTGTAAACCTGAACATAACCGTTTTCTGTTCGAAATCATGACGTGCGTTTTGACGTTTATAGCCGTTTGCCTTGAGCCCTTGATTACGCTGATTATATGTAATGAGTTACGTCAATATAATGTAAGAGCTGAGAAGTGAAATTTGATTCTGAATACACGAATAAACGTGTTAGTTACAAAGCATATACAACCGTTAAAAAAAAAGGATATTCTTTTAAATTCGAAAGAAAAAAATTTAGACAATGTTAATTACAGAATAAAATATTATCAATGTGGGAGCAAATCCCTCTGAATAGATTCCAATATGATTTCATTGTATTATGTATACATTTCCTATTATCTTTTATTAGGAAATTAGATTATTATTTATTAAACATTATGGCCTGTGATTGTAACGTCATTTTCGGAGGAGATTTCTTTCCCTGACCTACATGTGTTTGGTAGAACAGATAAGACCTCGTAACACTTCAAGGATACATAATTTCCAATCGGTGTTACTAAATAATTTTATGTAAAAGCATGTTTACTTCTTCTCTCGCGTTATATGCCGTCATATGGATGATGTGCAGATCGATAAAGTCTAATATGCCGATGAATTTACACTCGATGATCAATAATTATTATCCATTAACGGTGCATATGCAAAGCCATATAATAGTCATAATAATCTTGCGCCTATCATATTATAATTATCATGGCACGCTTTCAAAATTATTCTATCGCTTATTTAATTTATTTATTTAATTAAGTATTAGTCAGGATGTGGTTATGAAGAAACAATTTGGAATGAACAATTTGAATGAAATTTTCATTCGCGCTCCTTTATTTACACATTCATAGAGTAAATCAATTGCCAACATTTTAATTTCCTCGCTGAAGATGGTTAAAAAATTAATTGGAACGCGCGTCTTGTCAAAATTATTTGTTTTGTAATCAATTTTTAATATCTAAGATAAAAAGATCTCTTTTTGAAATATCAACGCACGATTTGCAGCGCTTATTTCTTCTTGCATTTTCTTTTTTATAATAATAATAATTGTTAAACTTTAATATAATAATTGTTAAACGTTCGCAGAATGCGTAAAATCAGATCCAAACCAAGCGACGAAGGAAAGCAAATGAGCATCTCGCTACAATAAGTGCACGGCGGCACCATTTGTCAGAATTGAAGCAAGTCCGTTCGTTCGCATTCGTTCGCGCTCATTCGCTTCGTCTGAATCCGGTTTAAGATAAACCATGCACATTGCTATTTCTGGCTCGGCACGGATGGAGTCACTTTCGATTCTTTCTGCGTCCGACTGCTCATCCAAACCAGTTTCGCTGTCTTTCCTCATTCGAATTAGCGACGACGACGATTGTATCTACATTGCGGGAGGAACCGCCTCTTATCTGTCACCGGGCCGCTCGCTGTCTTATCGAGCAGCCGGATCGACGAAGGTAATGCAGGTCGCGCGATACACGCGTTTTGTTTTCTCGCTGACTTTACCGACCTACCTCAAATTACGCGCGAGACGCGATCATTGTCGTAAACAATAGCTGCGTTCAGCAAACTCACAGTTGAGTGAACGTTCGCTGCTATTCTTCTAGATCTAAAAGTCTAATTGGATGATCTAGAAGAATACACCAATAACACCAATAACAATCGCTCACTCAACTATTGAGTCTGTTGAACGCAGCTAATAAGAACCTATCTGATATATGTTTAGATTCCTAGATCGGTATTCTTACTTCAAAATCGTCTTAAGTAACGTTTTAACATGCTATTAAAATTATTCTGTGATTGGCTTGTAACATTTTAAGACTATACTTAAGACACTGTACTTAGAATCGACTATGAATAGACACCGGCCTAAGATATCTTTTGCAAAAATGTCTTTAAGACTCAGTTTCACAACTCACAGTTAATTCTTAACCGAGAGGTTCAACTTGTTTCTCATCTCTTTTCAATTCTAGAATTAGAAAGAGATAATGAATAGATTGAACCTCGATTAAGAGTTAACCGTGAGTTGTGAAACTGGGTCTTAAGTATCTTCGTAAGGTTAACGCCGAATTAGCTACACGCGATTCGTGGTTCGATATTCGCAATTTGCCAAGTTCGCATTCGTTGATTACTATTCATACCGATTTACTAACAAAATACGGAGCTGCAAACAATGAACTACAAATCGTATGAATCTACACTGGCAAATGAATAGCAAATAGCGAAAAAAATTGCGCGTGGTTTGGCGCTAAGACTTTCAATTTCGCTTCGAAAAAGATTGAAGAGAAAAAAATAACGCGGAACGATTTTGAAATAACACGTGAGCAGTGTTCTTCATGAGACGAGAGTTTATTAACATGACAATCTTTTCATACGTTGTAACAAAATAAAAACGAAAGGATGAAAAGATACCATGGGTTTTCTCAACTGAATAGTTCGATATTTCTTTTTGCTTTTCATTGTAGCAGTTTCTCTTTCGTAACGTACCGACTTCAATTTCTGTGGCTCTCTTAACACAGCTTCTTTCGAAAAATAAAATGTTAATCGTGCGAGCTATTTTACATCACGGTTTCGCAATAGCTCTCTGATTGAGTATGGAAATGTATTTGACACCGAAAAGAACCGGTTTGCGCGCTCGATCGCGCGCTCCAGCTAATCTTATACACGATGCCACATGCTTACGCGTACGACGCGCAATAGAAATTGACACTACGTTAGCTGTTAACGCTGTAGATCATTGACAGAACGATTTAGTAATCGCGGGATACAGAGCCAGTCGCGACTGGTATACAAGTACCTACCTTTCGTCCAACGAAAGCCGACATTAAAAGGCGACACCGAGAGTTATCTTTTTTTCCGTATGGCGTAAGATAGGAGAACGGATGTACACAGCACATTAACGCATCGTTTCTCAATTTTCTGATTTCGAATCTGACAGCCCTTCGTTACGACACGTTCGAGAATGTGCTGCATTTCAAAAGAACTGATGGTTTTATTCATTTGAGATGATTCTCCGAAACGATGAATTACCAAAGACATGTTATCCCCCGTTTCTTGTGCCTTTAAATCGAAATAGTGAAATCGGCCCCAAAAGCCCGTTATGTAATGAGGAAACGTTAGACCGAGGAGGACCTGTTGACCAATGTCGGAAATATTATGTACCGTATTACATTCACTGGAATATATAATTCACAGTGCGGCTCGGAAGCGAGAGACGATTTGTTAAAAAAAAAAAAAATTCCTTATAAACTTTAAATTATTCTACGAGAACGTACTAATGAGCCATCAACAAGTTAATTTAATTTAATTATTATATATAATTAAAGAATTATTCTAATAATAATAGAATTATTTTAAAAAGTTTGAAATATAAAAGAGAACGGTGTAAGACAAAAAAAAAAATGAAAAATACGATAAATTCAGAAGGAAAAGCAACTTAAGATACAGTTCGAAATACAATTCAATCTTGCGTGTATCTATTTGAATTAGAAATTAACTCACATCTGATGTTGAAGACTAAAACATATATAAAACATATAAGAAAGTTGTCAAAGATGAGCCCCGCTTTTTCGAATGAAGGGGAGAAAAAGAATGAAGAAATCTTCTATTTTTCTCCTTGTCTGCACACAGAAAAATATATACTGTACGCAAATATGAATTGTTTCAAGTATTTAAAAAAATAAATATGTTCGCAAATCATAAATTCAATTGTCGCGTAAGTATCAAGTTTATTAAAAATATATTCTGGATCCTAGTAAATTTGGTACTTTAAGATTATTAAATTAAAACAAATTCAATTTACCTATTGTATATTATATAAATTTGCCGCTTCTTTGATCAATTTTATAATATTCTTTCCAAAACATTAATTCTTGTTTTGAGTATATATAACAATGACTTTTTCTAAAATTTGTCATAAACATATTTTAAGGATTACTACCAAGGAAATAATCCTTGTTAAAGATCTTTGTGAACCATTTCTTAGAAGAAAGAAAGTAAAATACTTTTGTGTAATTATTTTTCTTAGCAATAGAATGATATTTTTTTGTTTGTGTCTCTCGCGGACACAATGATTGCCGATGGTTGTCGAGAGACTACTATAGTATAATTTCATGGTCTAATAGAGAGAGATTCGTTTTGTACGCGAGCACATTCTCGCACCGCGGACAAGAGTACGAAGAGGGCAAGCAGGGAAGAGACGATAAATGAAAATAAACTGTTGCAACAGTTTGCCCGCTCTCCTCTTTCTCCTCTTCCTCTGATCCCTATCCTCTCGTCCTTCCTCACCCCCGCGAGCCGCCCCGCAACCGGCGATAAGTGGTGCCGCAAGGGGTTGTGGGTGGATGACGGTGATCAATAAGCGGTGACATACTTACCGAGTAAACCTGGCCCAGTTTCAGCGCGACCTCATTCCATCGTTCCTCCCTTCCCCTTCTTCGCCATCCACTTCTGCTTCGACCCCCGTCGCGCGCTTCTTCCTCGCTTGTTTGCCCGCTTCCTTTCTACCCTCCCTCTCGCCAGTTTTTCCTATACTCGCTGCTTCTAACCCTTTGACGCACGATGCATTTCTCACCTTGTCAGAGTAACATTATAAATTGTGGACATTAGATCGTAACTTTTATCTTTAACCTGAAAATTCTAGTTGTACTCTTATTATTGTTGTTATCACATTGTTACGTAATATCTAAATCTTGACGTATCGCTCGCGTGTTTTATAATTTATAGATAAAATAACATTCTCAATAAGGTAAATATCCCGCAATTAAAATGCTATTATATTATGCTTTTATTCGTAAGTATTTTTTACGTGTATCAGATCCAGCTCTTAATAGTCAATATTATAAAGATCAATAAGTACATATTGTAAAGTATATATTGTAGACTTAACTCGTCAGGATCATCTAGATCGTGGATTTGATAGACAACAAATTGATTAGCCACGTAGTTATCATTATTTTACCATGAGAATGTTACAGAAATTATATGATTCACTGCGCAAATTATCATCTATGTAAATATAAACATGAGGCTTATTTTATAAATTAGATCAGGATATTACGACTCGCGCGGAATTGTCTGATGAAGTCCGAGTTGCGCAGTTTGACCTAATTACCATTCGTATCACATTCAGAAGCTTTCATTTGCATAACATGTAAGCGTTTTATCAATATGTATTTTTTTCATCCTTTTGGCCCGATAATAAGTTTCGCTCTATTTATACACCAAAATGATACATAGAGGGGAAGAATAATATATGCGATGACCTAAAAACATCATTCTAACATTATAATTACAAAAGCTTGACTTTACACTTCACCGGGATTTATTCCGACTGAATTTTTTGCAGGAAAAAATGTCATTAACGCAAATCACTCAAAGAGACTCTGTTATTAGTGCTGGATACACCGCACAAGATCTTCGATCGTATGCTACGTGGAAAGAGTCTGACCTTTAAATCCGTGACACGGTTAAACCTTCCGTTGCAATGAGCGAATGCGCGCTCTTGATTCCGAGAAAAGCGTTTATTTTTATTGTCATCGTAGAACGTAATGTGAGAAATTTGTTTATCATTAGATCGATCATTATTGATCGATAAATATACATATATATCATCGCAGTTGCAAATATTGCAGTTCGTTATTTATGTATCTTTGTCTAAATATCATTCCTATATAATAAAGACATATCTTGTTAGTTTCTACATCATGTTTTTACGTCAAGTAGTGTATTACTATTGGTAAAAAAATCATTGTGTGTTAATAAATTGCTCATTACAGAGAGAAAAAAAGTTATATAAAAGCACTCCTTTTTAAATCACTCTTAAACTTTCCTATATTATTTATATAATATTATAGCACTGAGTTGACGTTAGAATTTGACTCTTTTGAAATAAAATCTTCAAAGTTGAAACGCAATGTATTATATAGTTAGATATCATAATAGTTACTTTTTTTCTCGTTTTTTCGTTACATACACATTTCCTGTCGAGTGCAACAATAATTCTTAGCTTTTTTTGACAATAAATAATAGGAGAATGAATCACGCGAGCGATGTAGACAATGTGACGTGAAATAAAGAGGCTATGGAAAATGTTGAATGTTGAAATCGAGTGAGTCCTCAACTTTCGGCTAAGAAATACATAATGACTCATCCCGTCCGATCTCATCCATCTTAAGGTGGTGTTTTCGGTAATGAAGATAAGTCCGGTCGTAATTACGCCGATCATTAAGCAAGTCGGACGAACCGTCGTTACTCGGAACAATTATGCATTCATTAACCGCCGACCGGCCTACACCCTCCTCACATCTCCGCCGGTTATTTATCAGATATTGCGAAATGATGACGAGGTACTCGATGTAGGAAATATGACGTGAGGGTGAAACAGGTAATTGGCGATGCTATCGCATTAATTTGACGATACGGTTGTCCATCGCGGATCGGACCGCAAATCATTTCGTAATCCTTAAAATTTTGATCGGCACACTGACAAAAATGATCTGGTTGGATTAAATAGTAATTCTGGTGAAAAACAGACGAATCAGAATTTTCTGGTTAAGTCTATTAGAATTCTAGTTGAGATAACTAGAATTCTGATTAATATAATTATTCTGGTAAAAATAAAAATTTTTGTAGATTTTACCAGAATTCTCAACTAGAATCTCAATTAGAATTCTAATAAATTTAATCAGAAATTTCTGATTCGTCCATTTTCAATCAGAAATTTTTTTTCAGTGCATGGAATCGTCATTGTTTCGTGCGTCGGCTCGAACTGTCCGAATGTAACGGCGCTGTATTTCCTATGAACGCGAATAATGTATAAAATGCGATCGATTTTCATCGGGCACAGAACAGAACAGTCGATGGATAATCGACGAGTCAACACCGGTGAAGCGGCTACGGGGAAGGTGCGCAACTCGTCCTATCCGTGACGAAACGCTCGGCTGCGCTAAAGGCTGACCTTGAATGTACTTATCTACCGACGGGAAAGACCGCTCGCGAGTGGTTGCTACGCGTGTTACACGGCTTGTTCTGAATAATTACACAGCTTGTGTGTACTGCACGCGGGTGCTATATAGTATATAAAATATTGCGTGAGCGTCGTAAGTGAGACGAGGTGATCTCCGATATTTGAACTTTCTGGAACTTGTAGATCGGACATAAGCAAAAATAGAGCGGCGAGATATAAGACAGATCTCAAATAGAAAATACATAGACGCGAAGAGAAAATATAAAAGCGTCAGAGACTGTTATAAAAATTGGAATAGTGAACAGAATGATAGCAAAAAGTCATCTAAGATTATGCCGTTTTCCTCTATTTTCATAATCTATGACTTTCTGCTACCATTCCGTTTATTATTCTAATTTTCAATTATTTTGATAATTCTAATTTTTGACAAGGATAATAATCGAAAAATAGGTCTCAGTTTAAAATAAAATTTACAATATATTTTATCGAATCTCGAAAAGATGTTCATAATCCAAAAACTTATTAATACATTTATTTGTCTTGATGCATAGTTTCTCGGAAAGACAGACTTCCCGAATTGGGAAGAGCACATTTTATCGTAAATAAATAAATCTACAGATACTACATAAACTACACGACGCACGATTCCTCTCTAAACGTTATCTTGAGTGCCGCGCAATGTTTGTTTTCTGGGCTCATCGCAACAATCTAAATTAGGAGATGGTCCAAACCAATCTGCAGTTGCCTGAATTTGGTTCCGTGAAAATACAATCGAGCCTGTCTCTATGACTTTTTTCCTCTTAAAAAAAGATACGTTGTCGAACGTTGTTCAATTCTTCTTCAATGGCATTCAATGAATGAATAACAAAGATGGAGCGACATTTGAGTAGGTCGTGTCTCCTGAAAGGAGAGCAGCCTATATTTCATCGCAACTCCCCTCCCCCTGCCCTTAACCGAAAATCCATTACGAGAGGCCGCGAACGACCCGTAATTCATGACATGACGCATACGCATGCACGCGTATGCAGGCGCATACAGGGAAAGGTGCCCTCGCCGCGGTCCAGCCCGTGCGAGAGCTCGTCTAACAGCGAGAACGAGCTCCTCTCCCGCGAGGGCGCGCGGAGAACCAGGAGAACTGTGTCAAGGGCAGAGGCGACGCCGACGGGACGGCGCAGCCGAAACGAGACGGAGCGAAATGAAACGACGAGAGTTTTACCTGCCCCTGGCACTGTTCGTCTGCCCGCAAATCCCGAAATCTCTCACCACCTCCCATTCTCTCCCGAGCTACGAAATCTCTTCTTTCTCTATCCACTTACCGTACTCCGTCATTTCCACGAACCTCATCAAGATCATCGGCTTGAACGTCGGCGAATCCTTTTGCACACGTCATTGGAAGAAATGAGAATTATTAATCACGTGCCGACCGCATTGATCCATCACGGACACGTTTTGTTGCGGTCCATAGGAATTAGGGGTAACCTCCGCGTTGTCTGATATACGATGGGACGAGAATGCCGAGTTTAAATAAGATTAAATTGGTTGTGCACATAGCAGTAATATCATAAATGTCGGCGTAACAATATGGTAATAATAAATGAAAATTGACCGAGGAATGATCGATACAAATAAGTGGAGAAGGGAAGACCGTATTCGGTCAAAGCGAATTAATGTTTAATATTTTTATGTGAATGTTACAATTTCCAGTTTATGCAAATTACGCACCAAATGTTTGTCTTGTAACACAGAAGCTTCGAACTTGAAGCTGAAGTACGTAATAAATTAAATTTACAAGCAATTTAATAATATCGATGCTAATGAACCTCAACTATTAATACACACGATTGAGTCATTCGTGTTCTTTCTTTCGTTGAATGCATTTCTTTTGTTTGAAATATTATAAAGAGGCATTTGATTAAATGATATAGTTTATTTTTTCCTTTTTTTAAATACACTACTTCAGAAATATTTTCCAGAGATATTTACCGGATAATAAATTCAATAAATTCATTGGTATGTACAACTATAAAAGGTAAATATATATATAATAATACGATAGTTCTCGTAAAAGGACAAACATAAAATGGATCAGTTGGAATAAAGTCAGTGAGATGCGAGTTTGCGTGAGTTATACGGGATAGAAAATTGATCAATCATAGTCGATTATTCTTCTCATATTCGACTGTGATTGATTAATTTTCTACGACTTAAGATCTTACGACCGCTACGACTTCTATTATAGTATTAGAGATCATTCTTAAGAAGCAGAAAAATCGTAAATGATTTGCAGTTCGTCGTGCGTTATCATTTTTATTCACTTTCGTCTACGTATATATTAAAATCAGATCGCGAACCTCCGCTCGACCTCCGACCCTCGGGTTGGAATTTGGATCAAGGAGGGCTCTCTGCTCAGCGAGCGTGACGCCTTTATGGAACTTGCACACGGAACGACCGACACCCGCACTCAGAGTCTAGCGAATCAATCGCGCGAACAGGATCATTATCGACTTACGGTTTTACAACATAACTAACCGTCATTCATGATTGATTTCTTATCTCTTTCCAGTTCGCTAGAAAAGGAGCTCGGAAAATTATTTGTAACAAAAAACACAATGAGAAACACTACTTATTTATTAATATATCATCTGAGACTTGGAAAAAAATGCACGTTTTTTACGTAAAAGTGAGAAGAGGAATAACAAGTTAAACTAGTTGACGATTACTAAATCGCTGACGAGTCATAATAAGTATTATTCTATGGATATGAGTCATTCTTGCATTTCTAGGATATTGGTGGTCAGTTAATAATGTTTGCAATAAAATTACACAAATACTGACGTATTTCACATATGATCGTTCCGCATGTGCTCGTAGAGTCTTTGGTCCGTGTCGGCAATATGTATTTAGTTCTTAGTCGTTGCATTTCGTTGTCAAATAATTATTTCACGAGATTATATGACGCAAACGTTTTAGGCGCTGGAACGACGTTGATTGTGGGTCAGTAGAAGTGGATAAGTCAACCGGAAGTTTAGAGATATTTCTTCTATTGGAAATATTGGGTTGGCAAGAAAGTAATTGCGTTTTTTTAGCTCAAAGTTGTATATACAATATCTTCGTAATAATGAATGAAATTTTAATTAAAAAAAGGATTTTAAAGCTTGAAATCTCTACTTTTAAAAGCTTATCACATTTTTTAAGTTTATATGTTGAGTTTAGTAATTTTTACATAAAAAACTACAAGCTGAAAAGACGGAAAATTTTCTTCTTACTTTGTGGGTTTGTAACGTGTCTAAAACAAATTTGAAAAAATTTTCGACTACCTATCATGAAAGTTTGATATTTTCCTTACAAAATTGTTTTTTTTTAATATTCCTACGATTTTTGGTTACTGAGTTATCGTGGATTAAATAAAAGGATCATTTTGACTTTAATTGCTCATAACTCCATTAAAAATTATCATATCGCAATTTAAAAAAGAGATTCTTAAAGCTGAAACTTTACTCTATCAAGATATATTTATATTGGTTGGTAAGAAAATAATTGTGGTTTTTACTGATAGATGCTTTTTAAAAAAACGCAATTATTTTCTTGCCAACTCAATATAATACTTTTCTAGCAGGATCATACGAAGTTGTGTGCAGAAAAAGGACGTAACTTTGCAAAAGTATTTACGGAATTTACAGGCCCGTGTTTTATATTGTCTTAATCCATCACAACCTATCGTATCTCCGAAAAATTCCGACCCTGATTAGATCTTTCGAGATTTTAAGGGCAACGTAATTGGGTGAAAGCGTGAGAGAGCTGTTTTCAACGAGTATTCATGGCAGGCTTTGAACCATGGAAGAGTCCATGTGAATGGTCCTTCATCAATTTCAATTCGTACTATCTTATTTTTTTATATTTACAAAACACGAGAGAGTTACAACATAATCATTTTTATGTTGTAACTTGTGTGAGAGAGAAATCATTACATTTTTTAAGATGTAATTTCAGTCAAACGAACCTTCGTCTAAGTGAAAGTCAATCTTTCATATAATTATCATAATAATCATATAAATTAAGTTATTCTGATTATATGATATTTGGACATTCTGTGTTATATACTTAAACGCAAAGTCTAACGTTACTGATTACAATACGATGGGCTCGAGAGAGGTACGCTTGTCCGAGCCGCATAACAAAGTAAATCGAAATCGAGTGACACAATACCAGGTGGAATTGGGACAACGGCGATATATACGACCGCGCAGAGGTTTTGTTGCGGTACGCCTTTTTTCGCTCGGCGAGCGCACGGATCTCGCGACGGGAGCGAGCGACAGAGACGGAGAAACAGACACAAAGGTGGCTGAGTGCATCGAAGCGAAACGCACGCACGCACGCACGCACGCACGCACGCACGCACGTCTCGACACCACGTTACATCGTATGCACGCCGCGCCACCCGGTATACATCTCTTCTCAGCCGCGACTCGAGTGAATTCCGACCCGAAGGGACAAAGAAATCCCCGCGCGATTTCTTCCGGAAGATGAACTTCCTTCTGCCCTTCACGCTCGTGTCCGCTCCGGTAACGTAAGCGAGCGGCTTCTCCATTAAATTTCGTGTCCGACTCTGCGTTAACGGCAGATCGATATTATATATAGCGAATACATTTCGATGCGGCAGCGACTTCGATCGCCGCGGACAATTTATTTATGCCGTACTAGGGTTATACTATTAACTGTTACGTGGTTATCATTTTCTCACCGATATTTAGATTCTTGATTATTTTTTTCCGATTGTGCAAAATTATTTCGATAAGTAAAAAGCTCGAATAAATACAATTCAGTCTTGTTTACTTGATTTCAAGTAAATTAAATTAAAAAGTAAACTCTAATTTTACGGCAAATCTTTCATTTGAGGTTCAGTTAGTAAGATGTTCAATATCGAAAATATCTATAAGTCGTGAAAAAAAAAATTAGTGCTCGGAGTTTTCATTAAGAAAAGCTTGGATATTATATTGCCAACAATAGCGAAAGTATTTTTTTTTTTAATAGACACTGACATGCGACATACATATAACGGGTTTTAAAATTGCTGCGATTTTCGGCTAAATAGCAGCCTTATTTTGTTTTCTTTGTGTCGCGATGAGAGCACACCACATGGGGAAGCCAAAATTAGGACAGCGGGTGCAATTATTATACGAAGGGTCTCGCGCTGGCGAGTCTTTTTGCTTCTCTTTACGAGCCACGGGAACGTGGAGGAGCGCATCGGAGTGGAACGCACTGCGTCTCGACACTCTCTCAGTACTTATATTCAGTCTACGCGTAAGAGAAAAAGAAAGAAACTGGAATCGTGCGACTCAATGCCGTGTACTAAATCTCAATTGGAGTCGCATCCGCTTTCTGTGTCTTTCATTGTCCATTACGTCCGCTATACTGATAACAGTAATTTCTGCAATTACAATATCGTATTATCACCATCATTGTTATTTCGTTGATTCTGCCGTCCAATAAGATAACTAAATGTCTCGGTAAAGTACATGTAAAGTACGCGCTCCGAAAATCTTAGTCGAAATATCTTCCTGTTTCTTTTAAATAAATTAAAAATTGCAGACGTGTCTTTATTAAATACAATACAAGAACAATATAACTACAATTTAAAAAATTCGACCAGTTATTAATTTTTTTGTTTATTTTCAGCATTCATTTGATTATTTCATAAATTTTAAATCGTATTACATCCAAAATTAAAATTATTCAGAGCAAAAATATTTACTTTCTTAATTTATTCCCAAATAACCGTAAGTAATTTCAATTGCATTGAGAACGAATGGGTATAAATAAATGCAGATGCTCGTCTAAAAATTCATGTATAGCCTTTTCATACTGTACTTAGGTATGTTTTGTATTTCGCGCGAGACAGTATATATTTTCGTCTCTGGCATTTGTTCGTTCGTTTGCTCCGGAAATATTTTTTCACGCGGAAAAGAAGAAGTCGCAAAAGGGGACGGCACTCCTCTGCGCCGCTGTCTTCTGCGAGTCTCTTTCACGAGTATTCGCGACGTGGCGAATGGCGAGGCGCGCAATGTTTAAAGTTCTACCTGTTATATTCCGTGGCGTGTCAGCCTATTTATATCGGCCTAGATTCTGCTTTTACATCGCGAGCCACAGGTACGCGCCCCGAGGAACATCGGCGTATCGCGCCGCGCGATTCTCTCTCACGATAAGCGCGCAATTAATTTTTGCGAAACTGCACCCTCGCGCCCGGCGAGCACGTTTTACGCGTGCACGCGCACGTCTCTCTTCACCCCCCTCCCCTTCATCGTCGAGTTACTGGTAGCGCGCGTGAAACGAGCGTTGCGTTTTTGCACAAAGCGATCGTGATTTCGCGCCATCTTGAGAATGCGTATTTACATGCAGATATTGAGATAGCCAGCAAAAGCATCAAAACGATATGCTATTATTAGATGACCGAGAATCGTTATGTTATTGAATGTGTCGCCATCAAGTGTATCATGGGTAATAAAATTCATATAGGCTTGAGTAATTAGTTCCGAGCCAATTAATTCTGAGAACCGTAGAGTTGCAAATCAGAACAAAATATCCGAACGATTAAAAGAATTGATTCCCTTGTACTTTAATTTCACATTTGAGTTTATCACTTTCAATTAGATTATTTTATAATTCTTATAAAGTATACACAGCGATTATATTTAATTCTGTTAAATTAATTGAAGAAATTAATTTTCTTATTAAACTCATCATAGCTAACTTGATTATTCAGCAATTTTAATTAACTATACATACATACATACATACATACATACATACATACATACATACATACATACATACATACATACATACATACATACATACATACATACATACATACATACATACATACATACATACATACAT
>Ga0157364_1004145_pt1 | contig 14383 bp, 7 predicted proteins | sample AttsexASBM2_FD_111476 | JGI IMG/M metagenome (GOLD analysis project Ga0157364, IMG submission 111476) | Fungus gardens microbial communities from leaf cutter ant in Ribeirão Preto, State of São Paulo, Brazil - Atta sexdens ASBM2 | ecosystem: Host-associated > Fungi > Mycelium > Unclassified ... | reverse complement strand
ATAGAGACAATGAAAGAGGTGGATATATATATATATATATATATATATATATATATATATATATATATATATATATGTAATTAAATTTCATTTTTATTATTATTTTTATTATTTTATGTACTAATATACGATATGTAACAGACAAAAGACATCGAAATCCATTTAATTCTGGGGGAAGCTTTGGTTTGCTGTGTTCAAACGCAAGCTTCTCCGGAAGCAAGAGATGCTTGGACGACTTTACCTGCTGAACATGTTATTCCATACAGTAAAGATAGTGATGAATTATTAGTACATGTGCTGAATGAATTATTTAATATATACAAAGTGCCTCATCCAAACTCACGACAGGTATTTATACGTTATGTTTTAAAAAATTTACAATAGTTCCTGCTTTATTAATAGCAAGATGTTTCTTTAAAGGCAGTATGTATATGGCTATTCGCACTTCTAAAATACAACGTTCAACGAGAATGTATTAAGGAAAGATTGTCCACAATTCATCATGCATTTATAGATTTTCTTTCAGATGACAGTGGTAAGAAATATAAATTATTGATTGTATCAATGAATTGTATCATCTTTCAGCGGAAGAAGAGATTTGATCTTTTATCTCGTAACAGATATAGTGCAAGACATTGCTTCGAAAGGTCTTAGTTTAGTACATATTAACAGCAAACAAGAAGAACGCGAGGCTTTAGTGTCCAATATATTAGATCAGTTTACACAGGGTCGTAGAACAGTGCAACAAGTTACTGCCGATACTAAATTATTTGAAGAAGGTCAACTAGGAAAGAGCCCATCTGGGTAAGATTAAAATATAGAATATTTCGTGTTAGCTTACAATTTAAGATAAAAAAATATTTGAATTAAAAACCGATTATTCACTTTTACTATATTAATAACGAAAAGATATTAGATACTTAAAGAAATAATGTAATTTTTCAGTGGCAACTTGTCTACTTATCGAGAAATCTGTTCTCTCGCGACAGAATTGCAGAAGCCTGAGCTTGTATATTATTTCATGCATCTGGCAAATCATAATGCGATATGGACATCCAAAAAGGGAGCTGCTTTCGGTTTTGCAGCAATCGCCAATATCGCGAGAGACGAACTGAATAAATATTTACCCAATATTATTCCGCGATTATATAGGTATCAGTTCGATCCAACGCCAAAGATCCAGCAGAGTATGGTCAGCATTTGGCGAGCTGTCGTTCCTTCTACCTCGAAAGCCGTTAGTAATATTATATCTTTGATATGGTTGATGATATCTGTTAACAACACCTAATATACGTAATGTTGTAAACGTAAAAATTTGTTTTTTATATATCATTATAGATCGAACAGTATCATAAAGAAATATTGACTGATGTAACTGATAATCTAACGAATAATGAATGGAGGGTACGTATCAGTTGTTGTAATGCTCTCGCAGATCTTTTAAGGAGTAATGTTCAATTCGACTTTGCCGAATGCGGCCCAGAACTCTGGAAGAAACTATTTCGCGTAATGGACGATATTCACGAAGGCACGCGATTAGCCGCGACGAACGCCACTAAAATACTTAGTAAGGTGAGTACAAGATTTTCTACGGACTTTTCTATGGAATTTCCAACTTAAGACTAACAATGTGTTCTTTGCTTCCCCTTTCTTACTTTTTCCGTTTTTCGTAATCATTTTATTGATGATTGTGTTTCTTCTCATGTGTTTTTTCTTTTCCAAAATTTGTTAAATTTTATTTTAGGCGAAAGAAAATGAACATAAGATAATAAATAAAAGGTGATAAAAAGCAAAAAATATGAAGCAAAGAGCATATTATACGTTAGCCTTTATGATATAGTTTGGAAATTTAATATCATTAATTCCAGGTTTGCATACGTCATTGTGATTCATCGCATGGTAACGCGGGAAAAGAAGTTATTCAAGCAATATTGCCCGTGTTACTCGATATTGGTATTGCTCATGTCGTGGATGCGGTAAGATCTATATCATTGCAAACGGTATCTCAACTTGTATCTACAGCCGGCATTCTATTAAAACCGTCACTCGTCAATCTGATACCGTCATTATTGGAAACGATTGGTGAATCGGAGAATCCTAAGCTTTCATATTTGAGTAATGTGTGCGGCGCAACGACGGAGACTCAGGAAGCGATCGATAATCTTAGAGCGAATGTTGCGAGAAGTCATTATGCGTCGGATACGATAACAAAGGTATATTCTCGTAGATGATTTGGAAGTAAACTCGATAAGATATAGTCTTAATATTGTTTTTAATATTTTTTTCTATATAGTGTATCCAATATATCGATGTGGATGTATTAAAAGAATTAATGCCAAAAGTAATAGATTTAATCAAGTTCAGCGTAGGATTTGGAACAAAAATTGCTTGTTCACATTTCTTGATTCTTCTTAGCACGCATCTGAAAATAGAGTTGCAGCCATATAGTGGTTAGTAATTATCTCAATTTTAACAGAATATGAATAAAATACAAACTATTCTTATTATACGGAATAAAGATTACATATATATTTAAATTAAATATGTATATATATCTAAAATATTTTTTCAGTTTAATAATTAATTGATATTTTTTGATGATATAAAAATTAATTATATTATTCATTATTTCATTTAGCTAAGATACTATCCGCTTTGCTCAATGGTTTGTTGGATCGTAATACTGCTGTGAGAAAAAATAATGCGATTAGCATTGGACACATAGTAGGCTCCGCTAAAGATTCTAGTCTGGATAAATTATTTAATACCTTGAATACGTGGTATTTGGAACGCGAAGGTACATTTAACAGTAGCATTATATGCTCTTATTATTTTATTTTATGAAAAAAATGTAAATTACAGATGATGCAATAAGATTAGCGATTGGGCAAGCTTTGCAATCTATAAATAATTACAATCAGGAGAAATTAAAGAATTATCAAAAAATAGTTATTCCTCTTGCTTTCTTTGCTATGCACGCAGAAAAGGTACCAGGTGTGTATATCAGTATTTATAATATGTTATTCTTCACAAGTATGCCTTGCATTTTATTCTTGTATATTTTTACTTATACTGTCATTAGGAAACGAAAGCACCGTTGAATTATGGACTGATTTTTGGAACGAAATAACTCCCGGGACCGAGGCAGGAATTATGCAAAACCTGCCAGCAATAACCAATATTTTACAAACAACTTTAAAATCAGCATCATGGACTACGAAAGTGCAAGCGGCAAATGCAGTTCATACCATTGCCTTAAAGTCAGGTCATAATATTGATACAGATGACAGGAATACCTTATTAAAGATATTGATCAATGGTTTGCATGGTAGAACGTGGAATGGAAAAGAACGTCTATTGAACGCTCTCGCTATGTTAGCATGCAATAGCAAGTATGTAAGATTTAAAACTTTATACTAAAAAGATTTAATACTCGTTAAGTTTAATAATTCGGATTTTATTACAGAGAAGCTTTAAACGCAGATACTGCGTTATTAGATACAGTTGTAGTAACATTACATAGGGAAAGTAAGAAAGAGAACGCTGAATATCGTCGACATGCGTTACAAGCGTTTGCTATGGTTTTGCATGAACTCGATATTGATAGGTTTACGGAAACATATGAAATTGTACAAGAAATACTGATTAAGGTAAGATGTGTTGATAGTAATATTACGAAGGAATAGTTGCAAACGTGAATATAATATTTATATACTTTGCATTTAGGTATCTGATAAAAATAACGATGACGAGGAGGACACTGCGGAAGAAAATAGGAAGAAAAAAGAAAATAACATAAAGTTGCAAGAAACAATTTACGAGGTACTTGGGAAAGCATGGCCTTCCACCAAAGAGACTCAAGGTTACAGAATTTATATAAATTTTAATGAAAAATATACATTTTTATAACATTCTGAATATTTTTTTTTATAAGTCGATTCGTGATTGCAGATAAATATTGCATAGAATTTGTGACTCATTGTCAGAAAGTACTGCCAAATAGTACAAGGTCTGTTCAAGTTACTATTTTGACAGCATTAAATCTCTTTGTGGATAGACTTGTCTTATTAAAAATAAACAAAACGGAAATGTCATTAAAAGACAAAAAACTATTAGATCACATAGGTGATAGTCTCAATAAAATATTATCATATTGTATAAGTAAGTATATACATTATAAATTATGCGATATAATTAAGTGCATTAATTCTATTTAACATATGTTGTTCTATTAAAATAATTTGCATTTGGGATTATTATAAGATAGTACTATTTTTAAATATCTTGTTTCTTCGCAGATATTTCGAAATTCACCAAAATTAGAAAAGAAGCATTAAATATAGTTCTTTCATTAGCAAGAAAAATGCGTGAGACACATAATGATGAACAACTTGATAAAATGACACGGCTTTTGAAAGAACTCTTACCCGATCTAACGAAGGATAACCAACCAGAAATACGAACCAGAGTAACTGATATTAAAGAAATGCTTAAAATTTAACCAGCACGTACATGTATTAAGTATGTACATGATATTCCAGCTCGAATTTATCCTTCGCACACGTTGATGTATATTGCATACTATCGGCGATCTCGAACTATAACAAAAGATTGATAACTATGGTTGCGTGTTTATTTAATATGTTAAATGTAGATGTGCCTAATTATAGTATTATATCCCTTAATAAAGTATAATTTAAAACAACTTGTTTGTAAAATTTTTTTATTATGCCCTTATGTATTATATCCTAAAATAAATCTCGAAGAAGTGATAATCTAATCACTTTGTCGGTGCTGAAAAGAATCTTTTATTTGTAATTATATAAAATGCGAAGTCTATAAGTCGTGTTCTATACACTATCAGTACTAAAAATCTACAGAATATATATATATTTCATAATAAATGATTTTTTTCCCTTAGATAGGATCATCCAGAATCGATAACACGATATAAAAAAACTGGATATATCAGTTTCATCTTATTTCTTTACATCCATGGAAAGAACAATTCTTGAGATATCTAAAAATGTAGTTGTCTCTCTTGTTATACTTATCTATTTTCCTCTTAATTTTTTCATTCATCTTTTTCCTTCATTTCTGTATTACTATTTTTTTTTTTCGTTGCTTTATAGTTTACTTTCGCGGCGTTAATCTTATTTTATTAATTTTTGATCTTTTTTGTTTTATTTGATGGTCTATTTTAATTGATGGTCTATGTACAGGCATTTCATTTGTATATGATATGCTTTCTTTTTTTTTAGTGTTTGTTGTTACTAATTTTCTTTTTAGGCATTTTACTGTTTCTTTTTGTAATACGAAGCTGAATTAATTCTCCACCGTCTTCGAGTCATTCTCTGTTGCCGAGATGTCATCTCTGCAATACATTTCCTGATTCTTTTTGCCTTTTCATTTAAATATTTCAATATTTTCTTTTTTTGTTGTACAACCCATTTTGCAGGATCATTCTTTTTTTCATAACGTAGTCTCCATTAGTTCATAATTAAACATATAAAAGAATTATGAACTGATGAAGACTGCGAACCGAAACGATTTATGCATTATACCATATTTATTATTTGATTAAATTGTTAAATGCTTTAAATAATTTAATTTAAACATCTTATTTGTTCATCTCTTTTATATTTTGTGTTATATTAAATTATATATTTTAAACAATATTTATGATAGTGATTATGAATGTATTTTTTAAAATAAATTGTAAACAAATTGCATATTACATGTAAATTATATGACAAAAAAATAAAAAAAAAACAATTATTTAAAGCAGAGGAATATAATTGTAATTGTAATTAGTAGGAATGTTGGACGATCTCTGTATATTGATCCGTTTTTATCGAATTAAACTTTAAAATCTAGAAAGTGTATAATTTGTAAATATATTGAAAGTATATAATTTGTAATCTCAAAATCTGTATTATAATCATTTCCGGTAAAAAAGGAACAATTTACATTAAAAAAGAATTATGAATAATATACATTACTTTCATATCTACTCACATTTATTTTCTGTCAATTTTTTTAACAATATCGATGCTCCAACGCTGTGTTTTTTCTTGAGATTTTCTATTAAAGGTTTTAATTTAACTAGTAATGTATTTATAGCAATTTCATTCTCTATGAAAAGAATTAATAAGAAACAAGCTCTATTAAATTCTATCCACTTTTCTAGCACTTTTGGCGTTAAGTGTGATATTAATATTTCTCCAAATGTACATTCATTCTTTTTCAGCAATTCTTTGTCATATTGAATAAGTTTCTTCAACATTGTATGTAATCCAGGATGTTCAATCACATCGTATTCGGTATCATTATCCTTGATTTTTGAATCTGTACTGCTAATAAACTTAGCAATCGATTCAAACGCAAAATTCAATTTCTCTCCCGATCCCACTTTCAATATCGCTAAGGTAGTCATAACTATGCTACTGTTGCATAACCATGTTGCTGTATTCGCGATTATAGCATCAAAAAGCGGGCCACAAATTGCTTCGAGGAGTTCCTTTTCCCTAATATCGGCTGACTTCTTACTAGCGGAATTGTTATCACCTTGGCGTAAATATTCTACTACAGCTGGCGAAAAATAAAGAGATTTTCTCCTGGCCACGAGATATAATATGACATGTTTCCCATACTCATTTAGCGCAATGTTAACTAGATCCTCTTGTAATTCGGACAATATTATCTTCTGCATAAGAACGGTGTCGTCTACGGAGTCAAAGAGCGCCAATAATGTCATGTGACCGTATTTGGACATACAAATCGCCTTTACATTTCCTTTGAGGGCTTTCATAATAATTTTCCTATCTTTGCTAGTACTATGCCATATACATTGCATAGCAACTCTCACGCCCATTTTCGTTTGGGACAGAGTTATAATGTAAGATCGTAGCATAATTATTAACTCGTTCCTATCTTCCACCGAACATACACAGAGGAATTCCCATAGAATCGTTTGCAGCAGAGTAGAATTAACAAAACCTTTGTTTAAAATTCTAATTAGATTTGCTTTTACGGCAGATAGTGTAGCCAGTTTCATATCTATCGCAGTTTTGAATACATCCGATAATGATTTAATTTCCTTGTCTTTTTCCAGTTTATACATGTCCCCAAAAAATTCTTGCTTAAAATATATCTTTTCGAGACTTGTACACCAAGTAGAATACGTGAGTTCTACAAAAGAAGCTGATACACTGTGACTCATTAATTTGACAATATTGCCATAAAATCCAGAAATAATCTCACGCCTGATTTCTTGCGAGCCATGCTTTAAAATAGCTTTTACGCAATTTTTTGCGTATTTAGATTGTAACATCTCCACGATGAATGGCTTTATCTCTTGAGATATAGCTTGTAGAACATGTGCTTCGCAATTTTTTATTATACATTGAACTACTCTGGACATATCATGTGTAAATATCACTTTGTTGTAATGATTTTTCAGCATATTGTGCAACATCTTAGTTAACGTTACACGATCGACAGACTTGCAATCAGACCTACGTAACTTTTCATTGATCTGCTTAGCCCGAATGATTTTGTCAAATACTGCATCATTATTTAATTTTTTAGCTTTCCGTTTCTCTTTAAGTTCCTTTTTCTCCTTCTTTAATTGAAGCCAATCAGTTTTCTTGGTCATATTTTTCTCTAATTTTTTCAAATTTTCTTTTTTTAAGTTCTTCTGGTCTTCAGATTTTTGTTCAACTTGTTTTCTTTCCCTCTTCAATTTGAGCAACTTTATCTTCTCAATTGCATTATTCTTCCCCGCTTTTGTTACTTTTGTATTCTTTCCTTTTGAGTTCTTCTTTGTTAAAGACAGTTTTACATTTTTATCTAAAAAATATTTTTTATTTTTACATGTGACTATTTCTGCACCACAGTTTTCTTTTTCATTACCTGTAAATTTATTATCCAGAGATTTTTCAAATGTCACTTTCTTTCTCTTTTTATTATTTCCTGCATCAACATTATTTTCTGCTTTCAGGTCATCAGTGTCCAAACTCTCTGCTGATCGCTTCATTTTTGACTAAAATTAAAAAAAAATATCAATAAGGATTAAAGTAGACGCCAAATCTTCAAATTGCATGTATCATTTTTCACATATTAAAAAAATATAAAAAAATCTTACAAAAGTATTAATTTTTATTAGTTGTTTTTTTAGTTGAATTAATAAGAACAGTATACACTTTTGGAATTTAAAGTAAAAGATACATATTTGGTATTTATTAAAGCGAGAAAGAAAGTTCTGCAATATCGAATTCAGTCACTTGCATTATACTAGATTGGTGCATATCAAAAATTGCTATATATAAAATTAACAAAATTAAAAACATAAAAAAATTAAAATCATTAACTATCCCAATGAAAATATCGCGTTATTTAACAAAGTTATTCATTGTTATTATTTCATTGTTAACATTGAATATATTATAAATTATGTCATTGCATTTAAATATTTATATAAAGCAGTCTTTAATGTGCACCAATATACTGGATGCACATTAATTCGGTGTAATGACCAAAATCATAAAACAATCTAATATAAGAATAAAAACCAGACTTTTGTCTTTAAAAATATAATAAATATTATCGTAATTTCACTCTAATCTCATATAACCTCAAAGAGAGATTGAGGACGCAAATCCAGTAACCGATGGAAACAACATCAATCTATTTTCAATGGAATGTTTCAGTGGAACGTTTTCCAGTTTTGGACTTGAAAAATCTTCTTTTTATTTATATTTTGTTTTTATTATCTGATAATATTAATTCCAAATACTGCGGATACCCAGTACGAAATCGATTTTACCTATTTCACCACGTGGTTTGCCTTCCGCTGCGCGTGCGCGACTCGCATTTTGATGATTGGTCCGGCGAGTATCGATTGTCATTTTACTCGACAATCGCTATTCGATAAATCGCGAGCATCGCGACCAGTTACAAAATGCCCTAAACATATTCAAGTTGCCTCGTGTTTCTTGCGTTGCTTGAAAGCGAATTTCGCGCGTGAAAAAATTACTCTTGTGTCGCACATCGAATTCGCTCGCGGTGGAACTCATCCGTACGCGATTCTACGTTAATTTCGCAAGTTTGGCGCTTCATCTTTCGCTCAGAATCGGATCGGAACCCTCTTCGCAGATATCACGTCAATTATCCGTTTGAAGTACACCGAAAGTACAACTTATGCACGATCGTTTGCATCGTTGTCAGGTATGTATATGTCTTTGTGTTACAATCAATGCTATATTTAATTAATATATATCAAGATTTAAATATCTCAATTCAAATTCAATGCTCCATTCTCTTTTATATCTTTGAAACATCAAAGACACGTGACAGATGTCATGCCACGTAACAGATAATCGTGAACAGATAATGAAAAAGACGCGGAAATGTAAAACATTGAAATTTAAATGATTGAATTTTAATACTTAGAATTTGAATACTCTTTATAAAATATTAATTTGTCATATTTTCAATATGTCAACGCGACCGGTGAATGACAAGTTAATTTTCTAGAGAGAAATTCAAAATTTAATTATAATCCAATGGCTATATTAATAAGATTGGTTTATACATTTAGATCCAAAGAAAACAAGACAATTATATTAAAGAATTTTACAACAGTTACAAAGTCATGCAAAGCTTCCTCTCCTAAACGTACCTCTCCTAAACTAATAATTTAAATTTAAATACTTATATTTCTGTAGCATTTGCGACATCGCGATAGCTGCCCTTCACATATTAGAGATCCTAATTGCCTGTAATAATAGATAAGATCTGATCACGAGATGACAAACTTTTGATTAGTCTATCGTTTTTTGTTAATTTCAGTAAGTGGAATGTAAAATAATAGTCTAAAAGTTAGAGACTGAAATAGTATATACAAGATAATAATTCATTTTAATTTTAATATGCAAATACTTCGAAAATATTGAAATTTTAATGCAAAGAAATAATGCAAAAGAATTTCAAATAAAAGTTGTACGATACAGAAGGAGTCATATCACGATATATCACATACAATGATGTATATTACTATACTTTTATCTGAATTATATTCTAAAATAATCTAAAATGTCCTCTCCGAAGAAAATGTTATCTGATACACGTTACAAGTATCACCTCTTACTATCTACACCTCTTCTATAAGTAAAATTTTCCTCAGAGAGAACATTTTGGAATGCACCCAAGCAGAACAACAAGTCATCATGATGTCAAAATGATTCCAAGATGATCATTAAAATCATTTTTCAATTCATTTTAACATCATTTTGACGTTATCGTGACTTGTAGTTCTGCTTGGGTAGCTTGGAAAGTTTTTCAGTAAAATTACATATTTTTGAAATATTTGTCTGTTAAGATGAATCTACTTGTATAAAAAGAGAAGGTATTATAGTATATCTTATATTGTCCTATCTCACTTTCGTTTTGATGAAATCACTCTAGCCAGACTTTATAATATGAGGGGTACGCTCCTTTGGCGCTCACAGTGCTAATGAGCATCATTTATCCTCATTTAATAGATGAATAACAAGGATAAAATAATTCCTAGAACACCGAGCAGCAAATAAAACGTAGCCAGGGTCATCTACTTTGTATCGGTTTTTAGCTCCGCCCCTGGTTGGGCGACGAAGGGAGGAACGCGCGCGCGGGAAGCCGCGTCAGATTCCCGAGACAGCCGCTCGAGCTGCTTTGAGAAGGGCGGGAGCGGTTCGCAGCTGGCTGGTCTCGTGCCGCGCCTTAGTGTGTATTTTTAACCCAGATCTGATCCGCGTTTGTCCCGTGTGAAACGATCAAGTCAAGCATCCACACATCCGTCCACGAGTGCTCGCGAGCGAGAGTGTGCCGGTAATTCGTAGCATCGCGCTGCATCGAGGAAAATCGGTGCAGAGCGAAGTCGGATCGATCACGCAACGGGAAGACGAAAGGGAGAGAAAGAGTGAGAAGGAAAGTGGAAGGGGGAAGGAGAGAGACAGAGGGAACGGCGCGCAACCGGCGCAACAGGTGAGAAAACGTGGCGGCGTGGCGGCTGCGTCAGCTGATCGCGCCGCTACGTCGGACGACGAGCGAAGGCTCGTCTTTATTTTGACTTGTATTTACCCATTTCCCGATATTCGGGAAGCTATATTTGTACTGTTGCCAACGAGGATCGCGCTATGCGGACGTGGCTGTTCACATCGCTTCTCGCCAAATCACGTTTCTGCTCGCGGACCGCTCACCGAGAGGCGGCGCGCGTTCAGAGTTCCACGCGCGATAATTTTTTTCCTGTCACATAGCTGCGTTCCGCAGATGCTTTTCTGCTTCGAGATAAATTCAGAGTAGCGTGATTCGAGCACTACACTGTTATATCAAAGAAGCAATGGCAATTCAATCTCTTGAGTAAATAACATTTTGTTATTATCTTCCATATCAAAATTTCTGGCGATTGAAAGCACTAGTTCGTATCTGGTTCATATTAAAGTCGTTGTGACTGATTTAATTTGAGTATAAAAATGAAACCCTGGTGAAAATTTTTCTCAGAATTTTTCATATAATTTTTCAAAATTTCTATATAATTTTTCAGAATTTCTATATAATTTTATAATTTTCTCACATTTTTTTAATATGAATTGGAACATTTCTCAAAAAATCTACATCTTTTCTCAGAGTTTTTTATATAGATTAATTATAAAATATCGTAAGATTTCTAAGATTTTTTGTAAGTATAATTTCTGATGAAATATATTATAAAATCTAAAAAATTTTTAAATATTTTTTTTAATTATGAGATGAAAATTTTCATAATATTTCAGAATTCACTTGTATAAAAAATTCTGAGAAAAAATATTAATTTTCTGAATATTTCTGAGTATTTCTGAAAAATGTTCCAATTCGTATAAAAATTATGAGAAAAATTTTCACCAAGGAATCCAAATATTTTATATTGTAATACATATTTTACCTAATAGGTAAAATGAAATGTACTGAGTTTTTCAGGATTTAATCGATTCTTGTATAAACATATCTTTATGTTATTTTGTGTACGATGGCTTCAATGCGCACTGAGTACCTTCAATTGAATTCGCTATAAATTAATTCGCTATAACATTTTTGTATGCTCCATAATCTTGCTTTAAGAGATCTTAAGTCATAAGTCGAAAGAAATTATATAAGAGCCGTAGCAGAAAGGCTGATTTATAATCTTATTAATTATAAGATAGTGACTTAAGTATTATGTTTTCGTCTACAATAAAGAAGAGAAAAGAAGAACAGTAGAGATATCGGGAATAAGCTGATTTTCTGGCTCAGTCAGAAATGGTTGATTGATCAACGTCGATCGATGTTGAATTAATATCGATTCGACGTTGATCAATCAATCATCATCATTTTTGGCTGGGCCGGAAAACCAGCTTACCTTCGACTATCTACAGCCTCTACTATTACTGTTCATTGTAGACGACGCTTTATGTCTTTAGTAACGCACAAAAACTTATGACTTATATTTTAAAGGCACCATGTATTTATATATTTTTAAGACATGAGTCATAAGATAGTTTTTGTTCGTTACTAAAGACATAAGACTTAAGACATAAGATATTGTCTTAAGATTATAAGTCAGCTTTCTGTTAAGGCCCTAAAATCATTTCTATCTTTAAACTGTTTTTGCGCAGTTTAAGCTTTAATCGTTAGATTAAATGAATTGAGCAAAATTCAATTTTTATATATAGCCTAAAAGCATAAGTTTTGTGACAGATATATCGTCACTTAGAACTTTACAGGCTTACGGCTTCTTAAAGGTTGTGAATTTACTCTTAGTAAACAACGTTTATATTAACGTACTTAATAATAACCTAAAGGGATTAAATAAATTTAAAAATATTTCATTTGATTTTTTTTTATTTAATTAATTAATTATTTAACCATAATTAATTAAATTATTAATTATTTTATTAAAATTAAATTATTTAACCATAATTATTTAACTTATTATTATTTAACCATAACGGCGTAAACAAAGCTTGCACAATACATGAGATGAAATTTTCCGTTATTTTGCATTATTTAAAACGATGAAAAATTTTATATTTGATTTACTAACCATGTGAACTTCCTTTTTTTTTCGATGAAGCATTATATGTAAAATTGGAGTGATATAAGTTACACACGAAAAATTTTAATTCATGTGTAATTCAAACGTGTAACTCAATTCTAAATTATAAATTATGACACAACTATTCATAATAAATAAGCGTTAAGTTATCAAATTTATCTTAAGTATTTATTGATATAGTAAGTGCATCAATTTTTTCATAATGTAAATGTATTCCTCGATATATTCATAACAATCTATGAATCTAATAATGATTAATACGAATACAATACTTGTTAAGTGAACGAGTAAATTATTAATTAACATTTTTATTATCTTTCTCGTAATTTTCATTAAACATTTTATTATAAATAATAATATTTTATAAATACATATATTAGCACAGAGCAGATCTGCTTTTATACGAAAGTGCGTTCGGTTGGGTGTTATTTAATCTAAACTTGAATCTCGAAATTAAAGTAATCATTTCTATCGCCGAAAATTGTTTTAATTATAAAATAAAAAAAATAATATATACAGATATATCAATACGTAATTTGGATTAATAAATTCACTGTTGAATTAATGAGTCAAATTTAAATCACTTCCTTGAAATAAATCTTGTTATTTTTAACTAAGTGTTCTCTCTCAAAATGTATTATTAATGTATATTTTAATACAAAATAATTAAAAATTATATAATTAAAGAGACAATCTAAAACAATCCATTTCTGTGATTGAATCGCTTAGTTTCAAAGTAAATCAACACTATTATACCTTATATATGCATTAATAAATAATAAGCTAAATTTGAATTAAATTTAATACACTTCTTAAATTTAATTTTATTGTTATCATTTTTAGTTATATTAACAATTTAATATATGTTATGCTACTGCATTTATAGATACTTTATATAAAGTAGCCTTTAATGTGTACTAATCCAGTGTAGTGCGAGTGATTGAATTCATCGTAACAGTGTACGAGTAGCTCGCACTATTCCATCACGTTGAAAGTATGTACTGAATGCGAAATTATATACTTACATATATAAAAATATTTCATAAATCTGACTGATAAAATATTTAACGCTTTTTTAAACAGACATATATCAACATATATATTATATTAGATTTGTAAAATGAATTTTAAGATTACCATCATATCATATTATTGTGTGTGTGTGTGTGTGTGTGTGTGTGTGTGTGTGTGTGTGTGTGTGTGTGTGTGTGTGTGTGTGTGTGTGTGTGTGTGTGCGTGTGAGTGAGAGTGTGTGTGTGTATGACTATTTAT
>Ga0157364_1004144_pt1 | contig 14383 bp, 9 predicted proteins | sample AttsexASBM2_FD_111476 | JGI IMG/M metagenome (GOLD analysis project Ga0157364, IMG submission 111476) | Fungus gardens microbial communities from leaf cutter ant in Ribeirão Preto, State of São Paulo, Brazil - Atta sexdens ASBM2 | ecosystem: Host-associated > Fungi > Mycelium > Unclassified ... | reverse complement strand
TTTTTTTTTTTGTGTGTGTGTGTTTTTGTGTGTTGGTGTGTGTGTGTGTGTGTGTGTGTGTGTGTGTGTGTGTGTGTGTGTGTGTGTGTGTGTGTGTGTGTGTGTGTGTGTGTGTGTGTGTGTGTGTGTGTCTATTAAATATTTTTTATTTAAATTAGTAAATACTATATACCCAGTAAATCGTTTCTTTTTACGTTACATATGATTAAAGCCACGTAAAATTATTTTACTTTACAGATAAAATTACTAAACCTTATATCTTCCAAAAAAAAAGAAAATAAATACCACGAGTAATGCTTTATCCTGTGTCTTCAAATCTGTGCACTCAGTTTTCAAATCGTGTGGTGCAGATGATACATTGTTACTTTTTCCATCAAATATAGAAGTATTTTGTAAGTTGTGTTTAGTATTTGAAATTTTTGTAGACATTGGGAAAGACTTGGATAAAGATGTATATTTCTTTTTGAAAAGAGTTTTCTCGGAAGGACAATAGTACGAACTGGTGGAAATATCTTTCTTACTGTCTGAAAATATTGGACAGAAAGAAAAGTGGTTGATTTTTGAGAAAAAAGATGTGTGCGATTTGGATAAATGCTTATTTCTTTCACCTAATGCATTGCGCAAAAAAGTATCGCTATATTGTTCCTCATTATGTTTCAATATATTCGGATACGAGCGCGTTTTCATGAATTTATACTTTTCAAGTGTCGTCATTTTATGAATAAATGGACAGGAATTAGTTTTTCTCCATTTTATATATCGTTTTATTTTACTTTTTGATGTATTATTCTGTACGTAATGAATATTTTTACGATATTTTAAAGATGATGTACTATTATTCATTGGTGATAAACAAGGATTACATTCGTTATTTTTTTCGTAAGATGACGACGATTTGAAATCATCTGGTTTAGCTGGAAAATTCGACGAGTTTTCACAAGAAGATATTCCGTTATCGAACAAAGAATTTTCAGAAATATAGAATTTAACATTTTTATTGCTTATTATTGACGGTGATGTTGGAATTGAATATTTATTTGATATAAAAATTGAAGATGAATTAGATGATCTGGTTATGTCTATACCAGAATCACTTTGCTCTGTGAAAGAATGATATAAGTTTCCAGATTTAATAATTGAATTTTGCAAATTGAGACAATTATCATTCATACTAATAGCAGAATCTTGACTGATATCATATATAGAAATGAGATCGTTCCACTGATTATTATATTCTACATCACGTATATATGAGATTAATGAATTATTTTTCGACGAACTCGATATACTATAATCAGTTTTTGTTGTATTAAAAATTGAATTTGAATAAGGATAAAAAGAAGAGGAAGTTGATTTAATATACGTTAAGGAAGGTGGATTATTGGATGTATTTTTAAAATATAAGTCCACATTTGCTCTCTTGTAGAAAAGGCCGGATATATCTACCACCTAAAGCATTTATGTAATACATAAATGTCTATGTGATGTAGTCATATAAAAAAATTTGTATATAAAAAATTATTTATAAATAATGTGAAAATTACATTAATTACTTACGACGTGAGTGCAATTCGGATCATCGATCTCAGTAGGTTCGCCGCCCTGTTGCTCCAGAACCTCACACATATGCTTCTTCTCTTCTTCAGGAAAACCAGAAAAACATACTTTTGCCCCATAAAATGGCTTTAGTTTATAAGTTGCTATCTGCAATTAGAATTAAGTGTGTTTTTAAAACTAAGGAAATTCTTATCATAATGTTACCATTAAAATTCGAATGAGAACACTATATCGCTTTATCATACTAAGCGCTCAGAGATAGCAATAGAGAGATATGAATGCAATGCAGATTCTGCACTACGATTGTTTGTCACATACACAAATGTATTTTCTTTATCTTTTTATTGCTACCTTCAGTGGCACTTAACAAACTAATCGCGCGTCGTGCCTTGAAGGCATTAGAATTATATATTGGAATTACATATCAAAATTTATTCAAATGTTACGTACAATAAAATAATTGTAATTATTATATTAATGTTATAATTATTTTATTTAATTAAACATTTTTTATAAAATATTAAAATTTTATCTTGAAATTATGATCTTTAACTAACACCTACCAATTCCTCATTGTTCGCATATGTGGAGATATCGTCTTTGGTATTCCACAATGCTATCACCCATTCTATCGACATGATAGGCAATCCAAATGTGTCAGCGTATCTGTATTTTTCTCCACTGCAATGATTTGCAATAAGATGCGTCACTTTAATACCCATCTCTTTTCGGATGCTACCTCCCATATTAAGAATCATATTAGCTAACTTGCGCTGTTAAAAAATACATTATCTTATAAAAATATGAAATATATATAAAACGTCATAAAAATTGTAAATAATTGGAATTGTAAAATAAACTGACCAGTTCATCCTCTCTAGCTCGAAATCCACTAAATACTACTATTGTGCCTACCATAGCTTGTGTATACATTGGTCTTTTAATACTGGGCAAAGGTTCTTTTTTCTCTGCCAATTGTAGCAGAGCCGTAGGTCCCAGTACTCTACAAAACAGAAGGCAAACGAATAATCATTAGAATTTATCGTTCAATATTAAAATTTAAAAAAATTATATAATTATTAAACGTTTTATACGTTATAAACTATAATACATTATTATGTACAAACCTATGGGCACTCTTGCATAAAGCATCATATTCGGACCCTTCAAATTGTTTGAGTATAAAATAGGTATTGTAGGTAGTATCTTCAACATATTCTGTGCCAGTTTCAGATTTAAGTACTGGCACTTTGAATTGCTGAACAGCAACATTAAGTGCAGGATCATTGCAGGTTGTACCAACTAAGCATATCCTTTTCTTGCGTGGTATTATTAAGGCTGATAACAAATAATTGCCTTGTTATCAACTTTTATCATTGGCATTACTGATTTACATTTAATTATTTAAATTATAACAATATTAATTTTGTTAAATCAACATTTTTAACAGAGTGGAAGATAGCTTTTAAATATTTCATTTTATAACTTGATTACATAATGCAAAAATATAAAAATCATAACAATAATATTATTTTCAGTATTAATAATTTCACTATTTACTATTAAGAATTTTTTAATATTAATAAAAAATTAATATAATATTGATATATTATATTATTTAAACACTGTTATATAATATTATAACATAATTACAAAATAATATTATTGTTAGATGAAGAGTACACAACATAATTAAGGGTGGTAATTAGTTTAGTGTTTCTCAGTGAGTAGAAATTTTTTATTTATACATGTGTGCGTGCACATTACGTATGCGCGCATGAATAAATATGAAAATATGAATTTTCTTTCATCAATAAATCACTACCGTCTTATGACTTCGACAAGTTAGAAAGATTTGTTAGAAAACACTATTTTTAGTCGTGTCAGCGTGCCTGTAAAGTTCAAACATTGTTATACAAAGTACACAAGCTCTAATCTCGTATCATAGGCAACGGGAAGTCGCGTATACATGTATACATCTGTACGCACCATTCACGTGCTCGGCGTAAGATAATTAACTCGCGAAAAGCACGAAGGATAGAGAGAGAGGGAAAAAGATAGGAAGCGAGAGCGAGAAGGAGAAAATAACAGAATGAGAGAGGGAGATAACAGACGGAGACAGAAACGAGCGAATCACGAATTACTGCGAGAAACAGCATTGTAATTTTCAAGGAGTTTCGTAAAGGACATTCGTCACGGAGAGAGACATCATGTCTCCAATATAATTTTGGACAATTCAAGGCCGAGCTTGTAAGACTAACAGACGTGAGCTACAAAAAATCTCATTTTCCTTCTACTTTTTTTTTTAGCGGTAATCTAGAAAGATCCGAAAGAATAATACTATGACATTGATTGACCATGCCGAGTCATAAATTTCGTAAAGTTTGGAAGTAAAGAAAACGAATCGGTTCGTTAAAACTGTATGTATACAGGGATCTCTTCGTGAACTTCCGTTTTCACGTTTATGATGGGGCTTACATGACCGTTTCCCGTGAAAAATGCGAGATCATTGTCAATGCGAATTCGCGAGATCGCAGCCCAGAGTTCGAAAAATTTAAAATCGCCCAGGAATTAAGGACTTAAGGATTTTTGGCAGAGGCGGCGAGTCGAGTGTCGATCCGTCGACCGCGCAACGACGTCACCGTCCTCTCCCGTCTGCTTGACGGCGCCGTGGATGATTTAACGTTGACAGATTCGCGCTTACTTTTGGTCGCCTCCGCACTATTTATATCGCCGATACTGCTGTGGACGCTACGCTCTTCCATCTTGGCCCTGTACGTTACAACATCGGCCCTCTCTTCTCTCCCCTTTGTACGCGCAAATCTTGCTGAGCGTGTCCTCCCGTCTTCGACGTGCAACGACACTCGTCCGTCCCGTCGCCGATCATTTAAAATGCTATCGCGCAGGCGACAGCCGCGAGGTCCTCTGCACTACTCTCGTGTTCAACATGAAACGTCACTCGCGCTCGCCCGTTATCACGAAACAATTATCTTCCCAAAATCGCAACAAACGTAAGAACCAACGGCGTCGACAGCGATCATCAACAGGACGACCAACGGCACAGAACACTGAACACCAGCCACGATTTGTTGGCCCTCCTCTTTCCCTCCGTGTATATCCCGTGTGTTATCCACCCCACCACGGCCACTGGTTTTTTTCGTTGAAATCGCCAAAACTCACGTTATCTCTCTCGCGCGCTACTCCTCTCGCGCATGCGCGGTGTCTTCCGTTAGTCTCCTTTTTATCGCAGCCAATCGCAGCATTGGTTACTAACGACAAGTGCGAAGTGCGAATAGAGAGTTAAGGCGTCTTTACATGGCAGCGTCGAGCGTCAGAGCATATTGCACAGTAATATGTTTAATTTAATTTTGCTGAAATTGAATTTAATGTATGAGATACACTAATAGTGGAATCTCTTGTAGTTTACATTATATAAATTTTTATTATTACATGTTAGAATAATATATATCAGAACATAACCTCTCTTAAGTGAGAAGCACAGACTCTTGCATAACTCATAACACGTAATGTATAAGAAAATGTACCAATCGAAGTCCTTCGTTTCCTTCCTTTCCATGAAATAAAGAATTCTGATTGATTCAATTTCTTACCTTATGTGTTATATGCAAGAGTCTCTGCTCTTTGGTTTATGAGCCTTCTACAATAAGCCATTAGTCATAATCAGAAGTCAGAAGTTAAAAATTGATCAATCACAATCGTTAATTTTTCACTTTTGCTTTCTGATTTATAACTAATGGCTTATTAAGCCGATTCTACATTAGTTGTAAGTTAATCGCAAGTTTGTTTCGACCAGCCAATCTGAAGTTTGCATTTTGAAATGCATTCTGAAACGCTTCAGATTAGCTGTCAACAAATTTGCAAGCGGCTTGTAACTAATGTATATCCATACAACTTACATAGTCGCATAAACGTACATGCATAAACAAAATTATCCAATCGTAATTTTCCTATAAAGACATATATAAAACGTGATTATTTGCTTTATATAATAAAGCTAAAGGATAATTTGCTTTATGCATATATTTATGCGGTTGTGTGGATGTAATCTTAAGTCGATATTCAAGGTTTCGCCAGTTTCATCAACTGCGAGAACTCAGAGAACTGTAGGATTAGCATCACAACAATATTGGCTTACCAAAAATTAAAAATTTTTGAAGCTCGAAATTTGTATTTTAACATGCTCTTGATTGTCTTTAAATTTAATTCTGCAAAATTGAAGAGAGAAAAAATTTTTTTCGCCGAATTTCAACATTTGTTGTAAGAAATACAGATTTAGCTTCAAAGTGGCATAATTCGATCAAGAAAAAGTATAAATTCTGAAAAAGTATTTAAATTTACGAAAAGAAATAATAAATATTAGGAATATATGTATGTATGTGTATATATATATATATATATATATATATATATATATATATATACTGTGTGTATAATAAAGAACAATATTATATTATTCAAAATTTCAAGAATTTTCCAAAGAATAATTTAATAATTTCGAGTATTCGATTTTCAAATTGTGAAAGTCAATATCCGTTTCCACCAATGTATTAATTAACAATGTAATAATTAACTTTAATCTTGGTTTAATTTATTCTTCATATGTTTTCGTAATAATTTTTACAATTAAAAAAAGATGAATCAAAACATTGGTCTACATTGGTGGAAATGGATACAAAGATACTTCTCCATGAGAGTCGAAATTTCAGAAGTCACACAATCAATAGGATCATTTTAGTTCAACACGTTATACAAACGATTTTTATTAGTCATATGACTTTTTTAGGATAAAGAGAAAATAATTACAAATATTATATTCATCCTTCGCAATCACATTTAAGTAATTTTTTACCAGTAATTTTTTTATTTCAAGAAACAAAAACTAAATACAGCAATTAGTTAAATGCGCTTATTTTGACCCTGGTATTACGAAATTTTTAAGATATGGAATCACACACGAAGGGTTAACTATATAATTGAACTATATGATTAAAGCAATGTATTAAAATATTTAAAATGCCGCATTTTCTAAACATTCATTTATTTTTTACATTTGCATACAAAATACAATAAAACTTAAATTTTGCAATCTCTGAGCCTAAAAATATCCGTTTTGTATATCTTATTATATCATCATAATTGAAATAAAACTTATATATAATAATTATAATATTAATCGCATTCATTTAAATTAGATCATAATTGATTTTGCATGTTCAAAGATAAAAAATAAATTATTTAATTGTAATTAATGTAATTGAATATAATATTATTTTATAAAAATCTGTACAAAATTAACTATAAAATAATAGCACGTATTAATATATGTCTTATTAAATGTAACTTTAATCATTTCGCTTACTTTAAAAATATGGATACATATATTAATCATAATTTTCCATTATGAAACCAAATTAAAGATAAATGATCGCATACGCTTTGCATTAAGTAACATAGGAACTAAGCGGTGTAATAACATCTCAAAAGCAAGAACACTAAAAAAAAATATTGAGTAATACATGGCTCAGATAATTTCTCTACATGTATTATGTATTATCATCATGTATTATCATGTATTATCATTTTTATGATCTAATTAATAAAATCTGCAAAAACACACTAAACTCTCACATCACAACAGGCAATTTTGTTTAATATATAGTACTAGTTAATATCATACAAAATCCGTTAAGCATATCATCATCAGCAGTTTGTGTATGAAAATACATCTAAACTTTCAAGGTAATAAATAAAAATTGCACGTTTATTTTGGTCAGAGAGAATATATGCATTTTAATTAGTTATCATTTGGAGTGTAGATGTTCTTCTTCATCATCACTGTAATCATCACTTAAATAGTGATTATTTTGTGAAAACTCAAAACGTCCTGTTTTCTTTGGTGGTGGACTGTAAGAGATAGATAAGATATATAAATTAAAATATATATATATATAGTTAAATATGTAGATTTTTACAAACAGTATATTAAAAAAAAAAAACAAACCTTGCCTGATCTTCATCATGGCTGCTGTTACTACTACTTGGGCTACCGTCTCTTTTCGGACTGGCTGGTGGAGATAACGCTTGCATTAAGCGTCCTTTACTTTCATTCCAAATTGTTGACTACAAATATAAATAAAAAATTCCAATATATCTTCATATAATTTACATATGATTTAAAAAAAGGTTATTTAAAAAACATGCATCCACTAACATACATCTGCACACATACATACCAATCTGCCTTCTCTGCCGAAGAGCAGGAGGAAGGCATCAATAAAATCCCGAGATTTCTCTTCCCATTTGCTTATCATATCCATTCGTTTCTCACCAATATTTTCCATTACTCGTTTCCCCTTATCTTTTAGATCATCAAACTTGTTTTGTAAGCGAAACTTTTTCTCCTGTGAGATTTTATTTTTTATAACACATATTTGTTGTAATTAATATTTACTAATTATTACAACTAATTTTTATTTATTACTATTTTGCGTATTTTTTTCAATATAATCATACAACGTTTAAATTCAATAATGTAAATATGGCAAATGACACTATATAATTCATAATCACTTACATTGAGAAAAGACACATTAAGTTCCTTTGCACTGTAGCCTCGTGCGAGATTTCTTCTGACATATATATCATAATCCTTGACTATCCTCGCAACTATATCCGACGTGGAAACCCCTTCTGTTCTCTGTGTGGCTACAAACATACCTTTAGCTTTTAATTTAGCATAAACGTCTGATGAATCATCTGTCATATATGGTATATCGTCATGAGCAACAAAGTCTATCTGTAATACAACATAATTCATGCAATTTTTATGAAATAAAATGTACAGCACTTGATTATATAAATTTAAAGATGTATAAATATGTACCTTGTGCTTTTTTATAAATTCATCATCTAATTCCCAGGGTGCATCTCGAACAACCTCATCTACATATCTACAATGTTTAACAGCATCATACCTTTCCAAGTCCGTCATTACAGTTCTTCCTTTTTTGCTATGTGTTAATTCATCATTACACACTGTAAAAAAAATTATTTGATTGATGTACGATAAGTATATTTATATTTTCTTTTAGTGATAAACAAGAACAAAGTATAATAAATGTGCTATAATAAAGTTTTCCTAAACAATTTTGCAATTACCTCCAACAATAAGATAAACATTTGGAAAAATATTTTTAGCCTGTAAAAGTTGTCGTGCATGTCCTTGGTGGAAGAGATCATAAATACCGTCGGCATAAACTCTAATTTTTCTAGGAACTATAAAAAAAGGAGATTTAATATGTAAAAATAAAAATTTTTATAATATTTAATATTTTTCATAAGATAAGAATTTGAAAAAAATATGTACCTTTGCCACTTCTTGCTTGTTTTAAGGTAATTCGCGTATTATAATCGCAAGCATTCCTTTCTACGATAGCATCTGGATCGTCACTAAAAGGTGCTTCTTTACAGATTGACTAAAATAAGAAGATAATATATTAACAAGATAATAAATATCTATTCAATAAAAAATAAAGAATTGACGATTTGTGTAAAATTACATAAATAATGATGTATGTGATGTTAAAAGAAAAAAAATTTGTCACATTTCTTAATTTTTACGCTATAATTATATTGTCCTTATCATTTATTAATTCAATTTATTATATCACATAATAATATTATTTTTTAACATATAATTCGTGTAAAAAAATAAAACTTACTGGTAATCTTTCCTGATAAACAGAAATTTGATCATTATAGTCCTTTAGAAACATTAAATTTGCATCTCCGTTACAATTCTGCTTGGATCCCCAAGTCATTGTTTGTTTAATACACTTCTATTTATAATAGAAACAAAATTTTTATACTATCTCAATATATTGTAATTAATAATTTATATTAAAATCATTTGATGTTTAAAAGTAAAAAGACAGCACAATTGTATTTAGCCACTTTCAGATATTGTGTAATTATAAAAAAATATGTACAAGTTTTAAAAATGTCAAATTGCTCTCAATATGTTTAAATTCAATGTGAGTTCACTTTTAGTTACTGAACAAGACTGCAAGAGCAATAAAATATTTCCGAGCTTTTATCACATTAGATATGCCAATCTAGAATCACGCCAGACTATTATCAGTTAAAAGCAATATTCCTCGCATTATCTCTAGACAACACATTAATGATTAGCTTGTTGTCAATATTGTATATAATAATAAACTATATAGAGTTTACAAATATATACATGTGTCTATGTTATGCATTCCAATGTATTCTAGTCTCCCAAAAAATTAAATATCTAAGTAAGATAAACATACATGCGTATATGTTCTACAGCTAACATACATAAATTTACATTTAAATAATGTGATCCGATGAAAAAGTTTTTATTTGTTATAATCTCAAGTAAAAATAGATTTTTCTGGAAAGTTTTGCAAAAGGCTCTTATTAAGGTGGCTCACAATGTGATACGTTTTCATGGTTAAATAATAATAATAATGATAATGCCGACTTATTCGTTTATTTTGCATGAAAATTATTATCAATGCTTACAGCATGAAATGGAGAATTTTCCTTGGAGCAGGACGCACTTTCTCCATTAACGCTATTCTGGTGGGACACAGTAGTCAGCATAGTTTCCTCCCTGGTGCGCTTCCTGGACATTTTTTTACGTTTTCAACGGCGTTGCCATGCAGCCTTGGTTTAACTACAAGCAAACGAATACATCTGTCAGATTGCAGTTCGAGATCCTACGATGTGGGATCTATTGTAACAGACTCGTGGCCATCATACGTTATCATTACGCAAGAAAATGTATAAGCGTTTCGATCGAATGATCGCGGCCGTTTCGCGGAATGTCGTCGCTCGTGGAAATGTAAGTCAAAACTGACTCCAGTTTAAAATAGAAACAAACCGCAACGACAATTACACTATCGCGGATAGATAGCGGGCGCGTTTTCTGCTGCATTCTCGCGTCAGCGGACGAGCCGGACTTATCGGAATAATCCACGATCCGACCGGTCGACGTCACTCGGCGGTGCCGCGCCTGCAAGCGTGTGACTTACGAGCCGTGTGTCACGCACGCCTGGCAGCCCGTGTCTCGTTAAATACAGATTCACGCATTTCACGTCATTTACGGCGCGCGACTTTTGCCGCGTTAACGCAAATAGCCGAGCAATTCACAGTTGTCAAGACGCGATCGTCGATAAGGAAGGTGGGTGGTGTCGCTCGTATTCAGCATTCACATGGCTATCCAAGCTATTCATCTGTCATAAAACGAGTCGGAGTGGAGATTCCGATCGGAAATTATTCTGATTTTTCTATAAGATATAATAGAAATCTAGGAAATAATTGAATAATTCCGATCGGAATCTATTCTGAATAATTTCATAATACATACCCTTGATCTCGTTTCGCAATTCGTTTCCGAAATCGGCTCGGAAGAAAAATTGGAAAATTGCGATCCTCTGGCTCCTCCCTTTCCGCTCAAGTCAACCGAAATTCCGGCGAGAGATTGAGATAATAACTGGTGTTCGAACGTAACATGAAATTCGCGACGCAATCTCCGTGAAGGATGGTGAAGAAATTGCAACGTGTCAATACGCGAGCAAGTTGCTTCGACAGCTGACCCAGCAGACGCTCGTTGCGATAGGTCTGTTCTCGGTAGTTGCGCCCTCGCACCTACTCATCTTCCCTCCTACTCTCATTCTGTTGTTCGACCGTACATCTGTCTTCGTTTCACGCGAAGAATGGCAAAGAGTGCAAGGCCCGGCTTATGGACAGCGTGGTCTACAATGGCAATATATATAATGCTGATTCTACAATGAGTTTGTAATCGAAAGTTTTAGTCTTAATCGGTGAAGTTGACCAATCAACGTTAGTCATACAAATTGGCTATTAGTCAACTTTACTGATAAGACTTAGGACTATCGATTATCGACTCATTGTAGAATCAGCATAACAGTATAACATGGATGAGGCTGTAAGAGTAAGAAATTGACCAATCGCAGTCGATTATTCTTCTAACATTCGACTGTGATTGGTCAATTTTTTACTCTTACAATCTCATCCATTATTGCTATTGTGGCATTATAGATCACGCATTACAGATGAGACAGGCTTGACGTCAATTTGGAGTAGCTATAATGTTTTTTCCGTTTTGTACATTAACTTTGATCTCAGTTCAATTTACTCTTCATTTTTTTATAATTTTTAGAAATAGAAAAAGCGTTAGTTGAACTGAAATTAAAATTAAACTACATTGGTAGAAACGAGCACGACTCGACGCAAAATATGCATGAAAAAAATCGATGAATCGTATATTTAACGAAGAATACCGTGTTACTGCACTTGACGATTAGATTGATGGTTCTCGATTTATGAACGAATATTAATTAACTATCCTATGTTTGGCAGGAAAATGAGAAAACGAAGGACTATCTCCGGGATGGATTTCGACTATATTTCTTTTAATAATCTGCCACACAATTCAGAAAAACTATTTCTATACTATAAAAAAATACTACCCTCATAAAATTGATACTAGTATTGACCAATTAATTATTCATTTTGAATATTAAAAAAAAGTAATGTTAATAATATTTTTAATATTCAAAAATAAGTAATTAATTGATCAGTGATATTAAATTTCTATAAAGATTTATATTATTATTATTATTATTATTATTATTATTAAACTAATTATATCATTAAACTAGCGTTAGACTTAATGCGATTCGAGATTCTCAATTTATCATTCCTATTGTAATTGTGGATGTCTAGTCTGATGATAGCTTCGTAACATAACACACATATGTATAAATATGTACATATGTGTATTATGTTATTAGATAGCTTCGAGATAGCTCGAGATAGCTTTAGGAATGTCCCACGCGATAAAGTGGATTCATATTGCAATAAATCTGTCTTTCATAATTCTTTCATTAAAATGAATTAAGATTTATAATTTAAAATTAAATGAAATACATTTAAATTAAATTAAAATTTAATTTAACTTAATTCAATTCTAGGCTGGCTTTTTAATCTTTTATAATTTATAGTCCTATATTTAAGAACGTTCTGAATCAATATTAATTTGACAATATATGTGAGATTTAAAAAGATAATATCCTTTTCTGGAAAAAAAGCTCAATCTTTTCGATAGAGATTATAAGATTCAGGTAGCAAGTTGACTTTTACAATCATTTGTTGTTATTTACAATCATTTTAACATCAGCTTGTTATTTCAGACAGCGCACATAATATTTATAAAATGTTTATAAATATTTATAAAATTTAGATATTTTTATAGTCTTTTGATTGTAGATTGCACAGATCATGAACATTTATTATAAATATTATAAAATATTTATTGTAAAATAATATAGTAAAGGTTATGAAAATACTTAATGAGACATTATAATCCAAATAAAAAAAAAACTTATTAGAAATATTTATTTATATTTATCATGAGTATTACATAAAATATTTAGTCTACATTTTAATAATATTTTGAATTATATATTTATACAAAATATATGTGAAATATCTATATAACATTTCAAAAAATGGATATAAATATTTATCATAAATATATTGTGTTATTTGGGCTGAGCACGTTCTCGTTCGCTCGACAACAAAACATAAAACTGATTTTTCAAAACTTCGCCACGTAGGTTTCTTTGTGCAGCGTAATTTTGTGCGCATTATACATCACGTATGATTGTTTCATAAACGTTGCGTTGTCGCCAACTTTTTTCCGCTCTCTCTCTCTCTTTCTCTCTCTATAGTCTCTCATTTACGTATTGTTACGCCGTCGGCATCGCATCGAATTAACTGTGCACTAATTAATATCGAACGCCCCTCCCAATTACGCGAATGATCAATTTCGAACAACACCGCAATGCTTCCATTGCAGCATGTTAAGCTTATTCTTTGCAGCCGCACGTTTTATCCAGCTTTCCTTTTCCTTTTTTTTATTCATGAAGTCTGTTTTCTGTTGTGAATTAATGGAATCCACTTTTGGAATTTAAAGCGAGATAGATATATATTGATATTTGGCGAAAGCGAGAAAAAGAATGCAGTCCCAATCAGCAAAGATAACTTTAAGATATCTTTGGGTTTTTTAAGAAATCTATCAGATGTTTCATAAAGAACTCTTAAAGATATCTTAAAGTCTTACTATACGTGCGCGCGCATCAATTTTAGACGTTCTGTTCATCGAGGTCTAATCTAATGCAGGAATAAATGTCTAATTCTAGATAGAACAGAGTAATTAAGTTATAATGATATCATCATTAAGGATGTCATTAATTGATACTTAAAAATAAACTTATAAATATAGTCAAATATTTTATGACTTCTGTTCTACTTGAGAGAGAATAATATTATTTATGTGAATTCAATCATTAGTGGATATTAAAAGCTGCTTTATACAAAGTATCTATATATAAATGCAGTGAAAAATATAATCAACTTTATAATGAAATAATAGATGTCCATTCTGTTAAATAACGCGATAATATTATTATTATTATTAGACAGTACAGAATATTTATATATTTTTACCTTTACATTTAACTTTGCTAATTTCATGTACTGCAGCTTTTATCAATCTAGCGTAAATAAGTAAATAACCGAATTTGCTATTATTTTATTTTTAGCTTGAAAAGTAACAGCGCGGCTACAGAGAACAGAACTGTCGTTAGCATATGACAACGCTCCAAGAGTTGCAAGAAAACACTCTTGGCTCTCTTGTCGCCTTGCATCGATCAGTGGCATCCATCCTCGGAAATACGATGCGCGT
>Ga0157364_1004143_pt1 | contig 14384 bp, 6 predicted proteins | sample AttsexASBM2_FD_111476 | JGI IMG/M metagenome (GOLD analysis project Ga0157364, IMG submission 111476) | Fungus gardens microbial communities from leaf cutter ant in Ribeirão Preto, State of São Paulo, Brazil - Atta sexdens ASBM2 | ecosystem: Host-associated > Fungi > Mycelium > Unclassified ... | reverse complement strand
TTCTCTCTCTCTTTTTTTTTTTTTTTTTTTTTTCTTTTTTTTCTCTTTTTTATTTTTTGTCTTTTTTTTTTTTTTTTTTTTTTTTTTTTTTTTGAAGGTGACGATATTTTGTTACACGATCCCTTGAATGTTAAATGTCCTCGTTAAACATCTTTATCTATCATCGCAGAATTGTGATCGATTGCTGAATCGAAGAAATATTCGAAAAAATAAATCAGAACCAAATATAGCCAGTAATGGGCCAGTAACCAGATTCCTAGTCAGTTATCAAAGCAAAAAATAAAGGCTGTAGCAATTTTCTTGCTACAGCCTGCTTTATTTTTTTAGAATAAATTATGTATATTAGTATTAATGATTATGTGAATTGTTTTGAATAAAAGATTACTTTTTTCACACACTGTATTTTTTTTTGCCATAAATGTTGACCTATAGCAAGCTCATTTTGTCTCGAAACTTTTATTTTAAAAACATATAATTAATCCAAAGATATAATATTTCATATAACAAGAAGTAAAAAAGATATATATGCGAGATATCTCGTTCATTTTCTTGAAGACGAAGAGAGCAAGAATCTGAGACTGATTCTAATGTTATTTTAAAGCTATCGTGAACTTCAACATTCGAGTATATCGCCATATGAAAAGATAGAGAAAGAGAGAATGAATGAGGGGGAGAGGAGAGGAGAGGAGAGGAGAGGAGAGAGAGAGAGAGAGAGAGAGAGAGAGAGATGTCGAGCGAGAGCGCGATGTCAAAACACAATTTGAAAGACGTAATTCGAAAATCGTCGTTCGCCCGACGGCAGCGACCCTCCGTCGGACGTCAAAATGAAATTATGCGACCCTCCACAACGGGGACCTTGGGGCAGGCACAAAGGCTCGTTTGCCGAGGACACAGTACAACAATCTGTCTAAAGGGACCTAAACCACTAATCGTTTCGCGATTAACTTCCATTAAACGCTACTTAATGAACAAAACTTTCCTTCTACATCGTGACCAACCGCAGACGATCTCCAAGACGTTCTTATATGTGAATTAAGTTCTTCGTTTTAACTTCACTGAATACTGTTCGCGTGATATTTTAATAAAATGATTGCTTCGATAAGAAGATTTACGATAATCGACAAAATGTTTTCATAGTGTAACGTAAATCATTTATTAATATAGTATAATTTTACGAGTATTATATTGCGGTATTCGCGAAATGAATGATGGTACAACACAAACGATTTTTCAGTAAACTACACCGACGAAATATGTCTTCCATATGGGTTCATTGTTTAGCCACGTGTTAGCCAGTGAAATGAAGGATACATTCTCTCTTCTGGAAATTTTTTTAATGTTTACTTTTTTAAATTGCAATCAGTCTTTGTTCGCAGTATTATTTAAGAATTCACACGTGCATATTTTAATATTAAATAATTATCATGTGTTGCTATAATGATAATCCAGTACTTTCAGTATCGCGGATTCAACAATTTGTACTGTTATTAATGAACCGACGCTCTCGTAAGAGTACGCGTTGTACGAATATTGGTGAGAACTGTTTGTTGATTTAGTGCGTATTTAACGTCATTGAAGGAGATTTGAATGCGAATACCAGATATCGAGTGGCACATACGAAATATTTCATTGTTCCGAAAAGTAAATATATTCTATTAGTCTATTAAAGATAATATAAATACGTATAACATTCCACCGCATTTAGGTAAAGCGTACTTCATTAGAACCCAATGTGTATTGATCTATTCTGTGAAAAGAGAATTTTGCAATTTGAACGAATTTAACCATTTGGAATTTGGCAAGCTATTTAACAAAATCGTGAAGAATGGAAGCGTGATTTTGATTCGGACGATTATCAATCCTCTCAGCAGTCTGTCCTTTTCAATCAAGGAAAAGACAGGAAAGAATACGATTAGTTTTACGACACACCTGTTTTTCGCTGCAGCAGCGCGATCCCTCTGCCTTCTATTCTTGAACCAATTTCCAACTTGCGTCGGCGTGAGTCCCGTCGCGGCGGCCAGCTCCCTCTTCTTTCCTGGATTCGGATAAGGATCCTGGAGATACCATTCTCGGAGCAGCGATCTGGTTCTTTCTTTGAAGCAATGCGTCTTCTGTTCGCCATCCCAGATTGTTCTCGGCAATGGGAATTTCTTTCTTACGCGATACTTGTCCACGGGTCCCAGCGGCCGGCCGCGAAGTTTTTCGGCCTCCTGGTAATGTGCCTCTAGCCACATGGCTTGCAATTTACCGTGAGAGTCCTTGGTGAACTTATGCCTTTCAAGTATAGCGTAAAGCTCCCGATAATGTCCCGAGTGAAACGCCACAATGGCTCGCGCCCTGAGAACAGCCTCGCTCTGATTCAGTTCCTGAATATTGGGATGAGCGACCGGAAGGCTCCATAGGAACCTGGCCAGCCTCTCGATGTCGCCGCTTTCTTCTAAGGTCTCGCAAACCGTTGCCACTTGACTGACGGAGAAAGATAGAGTTGGCAAAGCAAGATAGGGACAAGGTACAAGCGGACCGTTCGCGTTTGGCGGCGTGGTCCCAGCGGCGGACATCTTCCCGAAACGGTGATCCTCTCGCGATACACCAATTTTGACTTAGCTTGTCTTCTTGGAGTATTAATGTCACCCGGACTTGTCGCGGTTCAGGAAACACGCGGCTCCGATTTATGCTTGCTCTTGGACCTTCTCATGATTCGTCAGAGTTACAGGCAGTATGTGTGTTCATTACAAATGGACGTGACGGTCACTGGATAATTATCCACTTCACTATTGACACTACCAAATTTCCAAGTTCGAATGTATAAACAAAATGTTATAACATCTGGAGAGAGACACGAGAGGTTGTAATCTCTTATGAGGCGAGAGAATTGCCCGAAGAACGACCGCCTCTGTTTCCGCAGGTACTAAATTCTGAAAGCCCACATTGGCGATTCTCTCCCTTCCTTTTTATCTCTTTCTCTCTCTCTCTCTCTCTCTCGCGCGCGCACGTCGCGACACGTCACTGATTAATTTCGAAATAATTCTCGAGAAGCGGCACGTGACAACGTCTGAATTGGAGCAGATACGCGTTGTAAAGAGCTCCGATGCCCATTGAAGATCGCTGTCAGGTGGGTTCGCGCGACCGTTCTCCAGGTCGCTCAGGTAACACCCACTAGGCCAGGCGGCGCGCTGACGTTCTTCCACGTCGTGGGGATATCACGCGAGGCCGCTGTTGCCTGGATCGTATCGGATAGCAAACTGGTTTCGTTTACAAGCCGGCATCTCGGCACCGGCCCTACCCAGCATGATACGTTTGTACGCCCGTTGCAACCGGGCTGTCTCGCTGGCGCTCTAGACCTACCTCTACCTCTCTGTCTCGCTACTTCCACCACCGTCCGATCTTACCGTAGAGGTAGAAGCAAGAAAAGAGACGGCGATAGATGGCATCGGGGGGTCCAATGCACAGACCACGCCTACCAAGTACACCGGGATTGGCCGGATCCCATCCACGTAGCCATGGTAACCTTTCTTCGTCCTTCCGTTAGGCAGCATAGGGAGCTACGGTTGTGTCGGTTAATTATCCCTTCCACGTATAGCCGGGCCGGTTATATGATCCCCACCGTGAACGTTCTTCCACCACTATCGTCGCCCGCGGGCATCTCTCACGCCTTCCCCTCTCTGACAGGCGGAAAGGAAGTGAGACGAAGAAAGAGAGACAGAGAGAGAGAGAGAGAGCGATCGATGTACCTTGCAAAATGTGGGACGGAGAGGTTGGTAGCTGTTCGCGATCGTAGAGGGGAGAAACGACATGATCCCATGAGCTGCTGCTGTTCCTGCCGCCGTGACGCCACTGCTGCTGTTGCTTCTGTTGCTGTGATCTCGCGACGAACTGTTTTCGACGTTGGACTCGGTACCCAAGTGATAGCTGGATAAGATTGATAGGCTGCCAACCATCCGTTCTCAGACTAGCACGTTTACGTATTTCGCTTACTTTTAGTTTATTCTTTAGTGCGAATTTCTCGATGTTTCGTTCACTGATTTTGCTCTTTCGTTATATTCAATATCAAGCTGGTAGATATTTTATCTGATATCACTATGACTTCTTGTATGACGATTCACAGAGGACATTTCATTATTACAAATTAACGAATTAATTATCAGAAACAATCCTCTATTTCTATCACTTTAGAAATGAGTTATAGTTTAAAAAAATAAAAATATTTAATATTTTCGTATTGATCAGAAAGAGAATATTCAACTCTTTCAAAATGCAGCCTCGTTAAGATGGCACGGCCATTGTTAAAGTATGACATTCAACTTTCGTATGGAGAAGCCTTATATTTATAATCGAGTAGATCTCACACCTCAGACAGAGCGGCGACAGAAGTTAGCGTATTGAAGAATCGAGGGCGCGCGACGGCGCCGAAGGCATCTCCGTTTTATCGAACGCGCAGCCACCACAGAAGTCTTAGTCCTGTAGTAGATATTCTGATTTTATTCTACTTCTCGTTTCAATGCAACTCAGCGAATTTCATTTTAAATCTACAATCCATATACGTGAATTCTAATAATTTGTTATATGTACGAACTGGTGTGCAGAAAATCCACAACTAGATCACAAATAAGAAAATTGTCCTAAAGTAGTTTAAAGGTTACCTGGAAACTTTTTTATAAGAAGTTTGAACTTTAAGAGCGTAACTGAGATTGTAATAACTTTTATCATAGAAACTTAAACTTATTTTTTAAATAAAAATTATATATAATTTTAAAAATATTCGCATTTAAAAAATTTAATATTTGAATCCTTTCAATTTATTAAAACGTTAAAATATATATATTCGTGCTCCTGTTATTCAAATTGAAAGCGAGTACCATATAATATCTCTTGATGACACATTTCGGTGCGAATAATAATCACTTCAGAGTTTAATGTATCCACAAGCAACGAGCGCGACTATTAAATCTCTTGATCGATTTGTAATAATGAAAAAGTAAACGTGGTTTCACCGTGGCGGATGACTCCTTCCGATTGCTCTCGTTTATGTTACCTCAACGACCGTTCCGTTACACGACCGGCAACCGACAACGACTGCGATTGGTCAGGGTTAAATCGGATTACGGGACGAGCGGGATTATCTCGAGTTTTTCGAAAGACACATCTATCCGTGATTATCGTAGTTCATGGGATGTGTTTTCGTATTTTCTCCCGTCACGATCCGTCATTCATCCGTCTATATTCGACGTTGTTCCTAAACCTGTAGTATTTTAAAAAGACTTAATATTTATTTTAATACTTGCAATAACATTCTCCTATTATATATTTTATCTGAAATTTCATTGAGACCACAGTTTATGTCTATTGAATTTATATTCTATTCTTTTTTTGTTATATATATTTTTTATTTTTGTTCTATTTTGTTGTGCATTTCACTAAAAAGTTTATTATTGTCTTTCGTAAATTAATATTGTGAATGTTCTGAATAGATTTTTTCCTACTTCAGCATGCGTCTATTGCAAACATCGGTGTGATTGAAAATATTTTATTACGTGTGTCAACCACGCGGTTTTTTTTTTAAACTCGCATGTTACACTTATTCCATATTTAGAGAGTGCAGTTTATTTGCATGGTCATAACTACATATTGGTGGATCTATATCGCGAGTCATCAGTATAGTGTCGCGTTTCAGTAGAGATTTATCAACAATATTCGAAGTATCGAAAATTGTAACGCTGCGAAGGATCAGGTATGACATTTCGAGCAAATCTGAACTAAAATAATAATTATTGAACTTAATCCAGAGTCAATGTTGTTTGAACTATGTTGTTTGATAATATATAAATAATTTAAATTAATATTTTTCTGATATATATATATATATATATGTTTTTTCTTGTGATATAATTATCATAAAAAGTGACGCATCTTATAGATAGAAATTATAAATATGATATATTTTGCAGATTCCGAGTCGTTTAATTACTACATTGATTTATGTATACAGTAAGCAGTTATAATATCTGCAACTTTGTCTATTTCAAAATTCATTCTGAAAAAATATTCCATATCATAACCACGTTTCTATACATTGCTTTATTTTTTCCTAGTTACTTACTATAGTTCAAATTTTGGAAAGCATGAAAATGTCTCTCGTGTAAATGAAAAGCAAAGAATTGAAAAATAAATCAGTTAAAAAATTTATAAGGGATATTATAAATAGATATTTATAACCTCACATGCAGGATGTTAGTAGATTCTTATAGACGAAGGATTATATCGGTAAAATGGAACATTGTTGGTAGCTATTATCTGCCACTGATGGTTTCTGTCTGCACATTGTTGTACAGACAATTGACGCTTGAAATTCTTCCCATTCATCTTTCACAGTCTTGTGCACTTTTATCTTAGAAAGCGTAGCATCGTAGACAAAAGTATTGCGTTTTACAATATAGTTTTTAAGGATATATATGTATTAAACTTGTGTTAGTATTTGTTATACTGAAGATATAGAATCTATATAAAAGTTTGCGGAATTGAGATGTCAAGGTCTATGAGATTATGCATAATGTATAAATGTGATCGTGAAAGTGACCGAGATGCAGCAACAGCAACAGCAGCAGTAACGACGGACAACTCCGGCGCTTTAATGGTGTCACACCATTGAGTCTTTAACGATCTCTCGCCCGGTGTTCGCGCCCGGTGCGATTAATAAACGCGCAATGGATAGATACCGAAGGTCGTAAGCGTACACATGCCTACGGGATACGGACTCACCGATAATGGATTACGGTCTCGCACGGGATATAATAGAATATCGGACGCGGAATAGCTCACAGATAAATGTCGCGATAACGACAGGTAGGCCGCGGGTATTACACCGTTCCATCATCCATCCCACCCTCGATTACGCGGATCGATCTATCGCGTGTGGGGGTCGTTTGTTTGCCGACCCGCAGAGGTCTTCCCCAGAACAAATGATTCCATCGCAAGGCAGCCATTTTACTTTCTCGCCGCGTTCTTTCGTTCATTCTGCCTTCCTCTATCGTATTCGTTTTTCCTCTTCACCGTAGCATCGTAGCACCGATTTTCACATGGCTCTAAGCGGAAATATTTGTCGGCTTTATGGGATGCGAGAGAGAAAAAGAGCGAAAGAGAGAGAGGGGAGAGAGAGAGAGAGAGACAGAGAGAGAGAGACAGAGAGAAAGAGAGAGAGAGAGACGGTACTGTGGGTGGGTATTGTGGCGAGACCAGACGAGGTTGTGCTTCCATTGAATTCCTCATCTGGCGGCGGCTATTACTTTCCGCGATGAGAACTGTCAAGAGGGAATCGTTACACGCCGGTAGATTAATCGCCGCCGGGAAACCGAGGAGAGGCGGTCGCGAACCCTTGTTCCTGTGCTCGTGGCACGTCTGTGTATGTGAACGCGCGTTTTACATGGCTTCGCGCTATCGTCGCTATACGTTATCGCCGCTGTCATCCAGCCGATTATGTCGCATCGACTGCATACGAGTTACGCCGTCGGAATGCAACTGCGCATTCTTGACTTTCCCAGCGGATTAGAAGCGCGGTTTTGCCATCTTTGAAAGCGATGAATGTCTCAAAATAACGCAACCAATTCACATCGCGACTGTTGTAACTTTACGTAGCACGCGCGAGTCGTACGGTAATTGCACGTCGGGTTATCAAAAAATTAAAAAGAAGCATATAATTGCTCCTTGATGTACACGTGCGCTTTACGGATAAACAGGATGAAGGAAGTTGCATAAATACCTTATAAATACCCTGTGGCAAGCATGGGGTCATTCGTCGAATCTTTTAAAATAATAATAGTATAAACATAATGGATTCATGTGTATGCATCAAGCGTTGATCTTATCTGTAAGATAAACTAATGCCTGCGTATTGCTCTAGCCTGCTGCACGTTACAACTATTACGCTATTTTCAATACTATACGCTATTTAAATATTTTTGTTTTTTCTTATTTTTATTATTTGCTTTCCCAGCTGCTATTGAAGCTCGAACTCTCATTGCATTTCGTATATATACTTTTATATATTTACTTAACTCATTTGTCGTACTTATTTTAATATCTTCATTTAGTTGTAACTATCGTTTTATTCTAAATTATTATCCATTACATTCTTTTATTTAATTTTATTAATATATTTTTTATTTTTAGATTGCTCGGATGTACTGTTGCTTCCCGAAGACGTGGATTTTTTATTCCGTAAGTTTATACATATATTTCTTCTTTTATACTTTTAAAAAAGCTCCTCATAAATTCCATGAAATTTTTTCTGACTTTATTCTTCTGTTACTAGCACTAGTACTTGAAATCTACGATCTTTATCTTTTATGTAGTTTATCTTAAAAAATAAATGTTCCACTGTCTCTTCTTTATCATTCTATATATTTGGAATAATGGGTTTCTTTCAGCATTTCAAGATTCATTATACTGTATAACTTGATTTTTCGCGTCACGGATTTAAGTATATCATTTTCTCCACTCGATGCACAATCCTTGATATACGTCAATTCCTTCGTGACGTCCCAATGTCGTCGAAGAATTGTGTACATACGTGCCGATCGATTTATCAATTGTCGATATTATGATAGCGAATGAACACGCAGATCACGGTGGAATTATTTATCGGTCTTCGCGGGTAAACAGCTTACGGGTCGTAAAAATCACCAAGCTTTAGCATCGAGAGTGCAAATCGGCGGTGGAAGCAGATCGATTTTATCGAATGTAAGCTCACTGCTATTGTGTAATATGTACGCGCGTGCAAACCTCTCGTTCGTGCCATCTGAGTGCGGAGTTCAGCGCATACGTCCGAGGCCCGTTGCAACGGGAACGTTGCTAGCAGAACTGCCAGAAGGGGGAAGGAACGAGACGTATCGTTGTGGGATAATCCTCCTCTGCTCGGTGCGGACTACGGGTTGCCCGCGCCTAATATGGCGACTTTATTATTTAACGTGCGTCTAATGGGGAGTTCCTTGTCCCGCAGCCTCGTTGCGACGTATCACGCATTGTACGGGCTTGTAGTGATCGCAGTTGTGTTCGCAGTTGGGCGAGACCGAGCCGACTCTTTATGCTTCGCCGTGTTATTTTCTTTCTTTTTCTTCCCTTTCGTTTTTTTTTCTTTTTACTTTATTCGACAGGTTCTCTTTCACGATATGGAATTGTACACGCTTGTAACTACCCCGTGATACATTTCTGCATGTGTCATTTTAGTTATTGATTATTGTATTAGAAATTTCTACACGTTTATTATAATGTACGTTAATTGTAATACCACGCTAGCTATCTAATTTAACAACTGTGTCACTTTGTAAATACAAAGGTGTACAATCGAATTAGATCAAAAGCTTCTTATAGCTAATTTTATGAATTGTGCAATTTGTTTTTTTATAGTCTTATTTTTATGAATTATTATCGTCGAGATGTGTAGAAAGCTAAAGACAGAATCACATGTCTAGTTAGAGATTAAGAAGCAAGAGATTACATACAACATATTCACGTTACGCCTCGCTGCCTCCTCGAGAGGCATCCAGACATCACACTACATAACAGTTGTCCTATTATTTTCTCGACAGTCCTCCGCACAAGTTGCTTCTTATCGGCAGCGATCTGCTAACGGTAATGTTCTCTTGGAACAGATCTGCGGGAAGTTGTCGTAGATCCGGTATTCTACCAAAGTTCATCAGTCGAAAAATCAATTTTCTGAAAGCCACAGATCGCCTGTCACATAAGCGACCGGCGCCAGCGGGGAAGTTCCTTTTCGGGGTGTGTGTTTACAGAGGATCCACTCGGTGTGCAGTCTCGAGGATGAAATTTAAGGTTCCGAAAGGAAGATGAGGAAGAGGAAGATGGTTTCTGGGGGAAAGAGGGGTGTAGAAAAACCTGACTGAAAAAGATTGGGGGAGGCGGCGGCGAACTCGCTGGATGACGGGACTCATCTGCGCGGTGGCGCCATGGCAATTTGTTTGTTTTACTTTTCTGGGCCAGACCCGGCTTCTATAACCCAACCGATTCTCCTCCCCTTCTTCCTATGGACGTAACCGTGAGTTAATGAGGTCGTTAACGAGGGTCCCACTAATTCTACTATATCCTTAGTCAGAGGCTGTGTCCGCTTCTTCACCCCTCTGAGATAATATCGCGCCCCGTTGCGGTTGGTAGTGATTTCGGAGCACTTTACAGACACTATCAGATGAATATCGAGAGTGCAGCTAAAATATTGCTGATTGCGTAGTCGTTTTTATTGTGTGCGCTGAATTTTGTTTGTTTGTTGACTAATGTTTGCCTTACGATTATAGTTATAATAAATACGTGCCGTAGAATTTAGTAGAAAGAAGAAGAGAATAATTTCCGACAGCATCGTGTGTGCGAAAGATCAAACGATTAAAAATCAAGTGACTAATTTCATCGATGTCGAAACCGTTTTTTGCGCGAGCTTTTCATCGAAAGCTCTCTCTGGGATTAATTTCAATTGATTTATTGAGACGAAAGCGCCACAGAGATTACACCGTCAACTTTCATCGCGCCTTTAAACAATTTGATTGCGTGTCGATCCACCGTGAAAAAATCTTTCGTCGCGTGTGCTCGTCAAAACGTTAAACGAGCTGACAGAAAATATAGTTCGCGCAAAGCGAATTTATTAAAAAATTTTTCCCCGCCGCGTGCGCCAAGGCCCGTCTCGTACGTTCGTCTACCACGCACATTTTTATCGCGGCGGGAAAAATCTCATCGCCCACTTTATATTCAAAATAGAAGAGATTCGCGCCGACAGGCTTTTCCAATGCTTCCCTTTCAGTTGGATATTTCTCGGGAGAGCCTGCTACACGTCGATTAAACGTTTCGCACATTTTCCACTACTCTTCCTTCCTCTACCTCTTTTTTCTACTTTGTCTTCTCCTTCCGTTTCTTCACCCTTGATATTCTTCCTCTGTCTCTTTTGTATGCATTTCGCTCTTTGCTTTTTTTGCTGCATCATTTTTCTCTCGTTTTTTACCTGTTCTTCCCATCCTTTCCGTCTTCCGTGACACTCTCGATCTCTGCTGCCTGTCGCTTTACTTTTCTCCTTCACTCGGCCATCTCTTCACTCTCCTACCCGATTTTCCGCTCTGCAGTCCTCCCTTGTTCTCCGTCGACATCTCATTATTATTTTTCGCACGGTTTGCCACGCGTGCCGTCGTGTCGCTCGGCCGGCCGATAAAATTTCCCGCGATATTGTGTTTGGCATTATCGCAATCATAAACGCGCCACCCTCTCGCAACCCCTCCGCCCTTCCCTTCTGCGCTTCCGGGGTTGTGCGTATACGCGCTATTCCGAATTTATATCGCGCTTTTAACAGCCAACGCCTCCGCTATAATTTTGTACTCGCGCGCAAAGCCGATCGGTCGACCAAAATGCCGCAGCAAAACGATGCATACCGGTCGCGACATATGTATGTAATGTTAAATTTCGCCCAAAATGTGTGGGAAGAATGCATCGTAATGCGGCGATAATTCCACGAACCGTTGGCGATTTTGTGAGGTCCATAGGGAATTTGCAGCTGGCAACCGACCCGTTCGTGCATAAGATACGTAATCACGGATAAATGGGCATGAGATGTATCGACGATTTTAGTATAATGAATTTACCCACAGCGAGAATTCTTTCCAATTTGTTACAGAAAAAATATAGTGGCAAATCGGATTGACGATCGTGGGAAGAGAATCATGTATAAATACGAATTCGGAGTTACAATACACGGCAGGACGTATCGCAGATATATCGTTTGTATTTTGCGATATTTAGTTTCTCTCTCTTCTCACGGTAGTAGATTGAATCCGTATAAATTTGGATATTGTAATTTTTGAAAGTGCATTAATCGCCACGTAAAATGGCGCGTCATCTGCACATTTTGTACGCGATCACACTGTACGATAAATATTTTTAATTTGACACTTGTCACATATGAATAGTGGAACTACGAATTCCCCCACGTTTGCCATGAATGAAGTCTATTGTCGTGCGCGATGTATTTTCGTGCGCTATCTGCGGGATGGCGCGGCGCAAAAAAAGTCACGCTCGCGACCAAATGCATTCGTGACCGTTCTATTCCTGCTGTCTTCGGGGGTGGCGCTCGTCAATCTGTGGGACGTCAAACCGCCGACTGCAACGGCGCCACGAAGAAGAAAACGATGATGAAGAAGCGCAGGAAGTGCCCGGGAACTCGATATCGCCTCGGGCAAATACGTTTCCTCCGGGCTGTTTGTTATGTTACATCTTAGCCCGGCGAATGGGTGGCCTTTTAAAACGCCTCGTTGTCACTTTCGAGCACTGTCCTTTTTTCACTCTCGTTAACGGGGAGGATTGATCTTATGAAAATCTGCGCGCGAACCATCGCCCAATTCCACTGCCCGGATTTTAACTCGCGAGATGATTTTCGCCGGCATCCGTTTCGCATGATTATTTAGCGTGAAATAAACTTTTTTCTTTTCGTTGGAACTTTTCTTCAAGCTATTATGATTTATCGATCGATCGAAAATGGTTTATAAAATTTATTTTTTTATTTGTTCGAATTTTCAATGAAGTTTTTTCTTAAGATTTCATAAGAAAATAAAACGTATTTATTATAAATGATATATCTATAATTTGTTTTTTTTTTAATTTTTAATGATGATTCATTTTATTTAGGAAAAAAGAAAAAAAATGTACCATGAAATATGAATCCTATTTTCTTTATTCCGGAGTTTGAAAAGCTATCAGTATACTTCTCGATTTCACCAAACGATCTTTAGCATATGTAAAATTGTGCAGTCGGTGTAAAACTGTGCGAAGACAGATCTCTGTGTGTTGCTTCTAACCAAGAATCTAGACAGACAGAGAGATAATAAATTATAAGGGAAGGGCTTCGCTTATTGACTTCTTTCTGTACCTAACATTTGAAAGTAATTACGGACAGTGGTTTAGGTCTTTTGTAAAGTAAAATGGAAAGAAAGGCGAACGTGACTAACATCGAATTCCAGGATTGGTCCTTTTTTTATTTGTGAGAGCACGGGTCATAGCGTATTAATTTATCGTTTTATTTCTGAGGTTAGGATAACACTATTTTTTTATAACTATTCTCAAGATATATGTTAGTCACGATATGTTTGAGCAGCAACTTAAAAGTTGAACAATTTTTTTCTCTTAAAAGCAATTTCATTTTTGTTTACTTGAGATCTCCGGAGTTTCGAAACGAAAATGGAATCGAGAGAATTTACAAGTAGTTGGGAAAATGTTAATTTTATATTTCACGTATTTCAAACGATCTGTTCAAATTTTTGTGTTAATTTAACATAAGAATATGTTAGAAAATAGCACTAATATTATGTAAAAAAAATTACACGAAAATACTAACACAATTTGGAAGCTATGAAAGTATATTTAAATAAAATAAAAATTTATGCTAAAATTAACGTTCTATTTATTTGTTTTAGAATTTACGTTTTAAAATATATTATTTTTATGTATTTATTTTACTCATAAATTATGTTATTTTGATACTACGAAATATCAATTTAATACAAAATTTTAACAAGGACTTGAATAGACCGATTTTAACAAAAATACAAAATATTTTTTGCTGTGTAATCATGAATTATACAGTCAGTTTTAGATCTTCAGCCCGGTTCAGAAGTTAGAAAAGTATAGACGATCAGTATTTTTATATTCAAAAAGCGTATTTCCATTCACTATTGTGCCGTGGCGAATGTTCTCTCAAGCTGAACGGGACGAAAGATCGAAAGATCGAGGTATTGATCGTAAGCGGCTTGGTTTGTGGGGGTTTTTCTTTTGTGACCACGATCGGCTATTGGCTATGCTCGTAAGTTCACACCTTGGCATAATCGGCGTGTTCCGACTAGCGAGACACATTTGGCAACTATTACGACCGGTGACACTTACACCCCACAGCACAACCTTTCTTTCATTTAAAAGACGACCATTCAAAAATATCTACACACACACACACACACACACACACACACACACACACACACATACCACAGTTGCGAATAAACGAGTGGCTCGACGAGACTGAATTATTGTTATATCTTATCTCATTTCCCATTGTACATTACATCTTTGTTAATCTTACAAGACAAAAAGTAAATAAAATGGATAAAATTATTATCATTCTCATAGATTAAAGACTCACTTATTATTAATTAAGGAGAAATATTTTAAAATGCATGAATAAAATCTTTCGTGCTTCATATATTTATAAATAAAATATTAAATTTCTCTTTAAGTAACAAATCATTACGTTACATATAAATGTGTAACGGGAAGGTTATACTTCTAATTTGCCATTTAAATCCTCATCCTGCGAGAGAAACTTGCCGAACTCTTACGTGCGAAAAGCCGCCTGC
>Ga0157364_1004142_pt1 | contig 14387 bp, 4 predicted proteins | sample AttsexASBM2_FD_111476 | JGI IMG/M metagenome (GOLD analysis project Ga0157364, IMG submission 111476) | Fungus gardens microbial communities from leaf cutter ant in Ribeirão Preto, State of São Paulo, Brazil - Atta sexdens ASBM2 | ecosystem: Host-associated > Fungi > Mycelium > Unclassified ... | reverse complement strand
TATTTTTAAATAAATAATAATAATAAATTCTCTGAAAAAAATTTTTATCATTAAAGAAATAGTTATTTTGATACATACGTTGTTATAATTTTTTGTCGTTGTTATTAGCTCATAAATCTGTATGTTTGATATTGTACGAGTTTTCTTATGCATCACTTGTTCGACGTTTATGTTAACTTTTTATTCATTTTTCTTGCTCATCGTAGTTAATCTGTAATTGTCTCTGTTAACATAAACCACACATAAATATTGATTATATACTTAGGCGTTCAGATTATTTTCCCCGAGAGAAAACGCGGATATAATCGTAAATTGCAAAAATGCATGCTAACATATGCTTGTGATGTTATAGCTGGAGCTTTTTCACGCTTTTATTTCTGTACATATATATCTTAATGTCACATAACATGATAATGTTCTTTTACATTGTCGGATTTTACGTAAGTTTACCGAACATGTATTTTTATCAGAAAATTACGAAACAGATTAACAAAACGATTCAGTGCGTACATATTTTACAGTTTGTGAAATAATCCTATTTTCCTATCTTACAAGTTTAATGAATTTATGATGATTTTTACCTAAATTCCACATTTTTATATAAATTTTATTAAGTATTTTTTCCAATTAAAACATTTATAATATAATTATGGTAATATTTTTATTTATAAATTAATTTATCAAAATTCCTTTATTTTAAAATACTTTACAATTAAAAACGCTAATTTTTCATACAAAAACTTTTTTTACTGATTTCTGTTCAACGTTGTAATAATTCGAGGACAATAATTATTCTCATTAATCATTCGAATATTTCATATATTCCATATATTCGAATATCTTGCAAGTGACTTTATAATGACAAAATTATTAATTCAGAACTATGTGCATTTTTATACATTATTTTTTTCCTTCTTTCTCCATATTTTTTCTCTTTCTTTTTTTCTTTTATAGTAATCTGGTTCTTTTAATCGAGAAAGATTGTATTGTAACAAGTGCAATCCTTTTCGTCAATATTTCAAACACTCTGATTGTATGAGAATGAATCCGAGGGTACACATAATTCCTCGGTCCATCTGTGTCTTTCGTCTCTTAAAATCGACATTGGAATTGAAGGCTTGTCGTGCGGCGGAAGTGCGTCAATATTTTCCGTGCACTCGTGTCGCGGATCGATTCGTGCGGTGTCGTGAAAAATTCAAAGCGTTACACGAATGCGCGTACCCGCGTAATTTAATCACGCGTTTGCGATTGGCAGACGGAACGCGACGTGTATGTACGATGGTGTGCGTCACTTTATTGAATTTAGACCTTGCTACCCGCGTAATGTTCCCGAATCGCATATGCCTTCGGTGGAAATTATTGTGTTTAATTAGTATCGTGGATTTTTTTTTCGAGATACACGGAATAGAATAATTATAATTATCTCTGATGTGTACATTTATTTTCTACGTTCATTTTCATTTGTCGCAAAATACAATTTGCCAGTGACAGAACTCTCGAGTGCTCCTGCTCAAACTTCTCCTTCCAGTTATTTGTTTAATTGGCTTTTCTTTTGCGCGAACAAATAAACGAAGTGTCACTAAGACTCTTAATTGGCATATTGATTTTTTCCCGCCGAGGCAATTGAATCATTCGTATTGAATCTTTCGGATTTTAACCGTAGCAAATTCGTCGTATGAATGAAATTTTCTTCTTTTGAAAGCATATTTTATTATTCAATTATCTGTACGTATTATAAATAAGATATTATATCACCGTAGTAAAAAACTTAAAAAAAAATATAATCAAGCGCGATTTTTCTACTTAATTTTTATAATGAGTGAAACACACAGAAAGTAAATGTTAATAATTGGATAACAAAAATTGTTGTGTAATAATTAAATATGCAAAATTTATTGCATAAATTTGTGTAATAGTGACAAAGAAAAATATTTTCCTGCGCATGATGAGCTTTATGTTTCTCTTATTACAATCTAAAAGTAAACCTTCCACGGTTTATCCATCCTAGCGTAACTTTAATTAACGTCATTCATGCAATATTAATTACACAGTTCGAAAAATAATCATGTAGCCATCGCTTTTATCATTATCGATTACACTAATATTGTATCGTTGTTAAGGAAAGATGATTGAATGAGTAACTCTATTTTATTGTCTAGTATTGCACAGGTAAACGAATAAAATTGTATCGGGTTATGATACGATACGATTGTATTGAAAGGTTAAATCGAATATCATTGTAAAACACGAAAATCATTGTTAACAATACTTTGAAATGATCAGATACGATTGATTTATATATACCCAATCTGCGTTTGCTTTTCACAAAATTTTAAAGTCAAAAGCTTTGACGGTTGATAGTAAAATCTAATCGAAAAATCCATTACTTTGAAACACGCTCATAAATTAACGGTTTTTATTGCTATAAGTAAATCCATGTAATTTACTGATAGAACATTTAAGTCTTAGTTGATTAATTCAGCAAGGTTACTACGGAATAAGTCTGTTGATTTTTAAAATGCTTTTTATGATATTTTGCAAGCACAATCATTTTATTACATCCGTTATTTACTCGAACAAAAACTCTTAAGTTTTCTACTTGCAAAGTAGTATAATTTAAAGCAAAGATCAGTTATTTTGATTCATTATGATTAGTTTCATTTTAATTATTGTTATATTTATATAAGCTTATTCCAGAAATTCGAATGTCAATATACCGGATCTATATATATCTTCTCTTTCTCATCTTTTTACGGAAATAGTTAAGATAACGTATGGCAAATAGATCACTTACCAGATAATTGCATGTTCTTAAAAATCTCAGTTTTTTTTTTAAGAGTGCGATTATAAGGCTGATTCTGAGTGTCTATCTTTTCTCTCTCACCTTTATAGTATTCTTACTTTCGATAAGATATCGCTATCTTCAAAACAAAACATCGATTACATCAGGGTTTTATTTATATCAAGGTTTTTATTTATCGGACAGTTTTGATAGATTTCTTTTTCAATCTTCAATTTGGAGCGAAGCACAACATAGAATATTTCTACTCAAGGGATAATAGTGTACTGAAGGTAAAAATAAATCGTGCATGTACAACATGTTGAAACTGTTTTATCAGAATAGGAAAAAATGTATTGCATACATAAAAAACCTACATTCTATGATACACATTCATAATATATATATGAAAATATATATATATATATATGAAAAATGAGTTTCGGGGAAATGAATTAGTTTTTATACAATATATTTTCCATATAATTAGTTCAGGATTTATTAATTATATGATAAATTGAGTCTCGGTGAAATGAATCAGTTTTCATATATGATGTAGTTTATAATGTAAACAAAAAATATCACAAGGCACAATACAGATACTTTTTTTTAGTTCACAGAGCATCTTTAATATACCAGCTGAAAAACTATTCATTATTGAGCCTTGTGACGTCTTTTATTCATCAAATAAGTTAAATTATATATATTTTACCGAGATCCAATTTTTCCTATAATTAATGTGGTATCCTTTGTTTCAGATTATTGATTCTAAGTTAGACAAAAGACATAAAGAAAACAAAATGTATGCTTGGCAAGATCAGATAAAATGATAATTACGAAATTAGGTTAATATTATAATATTCAGTATAATAATATTATTATTATAATAATATTCAGTAAAGAGATAATAGTTTTAAAAAGTCACATAGCATGATAAAAATTATTTATATGCAGTTCTATTCTTTCCATCGCGTAACTAATATTCTCGTGATAATTTAAATTTTATCGTAGACTTCTCATCGATTTTCTGAAGTGTCAATGGATAACAGTGTCGACGATTATAAAGTTACTTAGGAAAGAATTAGAAGATACCAAAGTAAGCCGGATATTAAGTGCTTTTTTGTTCATATCGATATTCTGAACGATGATATCATTATTTGAAGTCTCATGTATGCAGGTCAGATGAGCATTTCGCCAAATCTCTGTTGTTTCTCGTAAGCTGCTTAGAACTGCTATTGTTTATCACGTTTGCATTTGGGACGCTGATATAGATAAAAACTAAGAACAATCCCGAACTACATATGTCGAGTACCTTCCATTTTAGTCCTATTTGGCAGCTATTTATGTTACTCTCTCTACACTTTATTTCCTTTCCCAGATATCTACAAAATCGGAATATACCGTCTCTGTTGAAAAGCATACGAAATTGCAGTCGAAATTTGTATTTTTAAGGGCACTCACGTTATTTCAGCGATCGCACGAGTATATTTACACGTGGAAGATTGAGACACAAATTTATTGCGTGCTGAAAGATAAACACGGTTGTCGTTTAAGATGTTCTTTTAAATTCTGAATTATCGCTATGATATAAAGTAAGAGTCAGCCTCCATGTTTATTCATAAAGTATTTATGTTAATTACTTTATAACTTTGCTCGATGAATTTCTGAAAACGGAAATGAGAATATGCAAATTCGAGATATATTTAAGGATTATAAAAATTTTTTCGGCTTTAGAGAATAGTATTATTATTTAATATTATATACTAATTAATACAGCGATTTATTTACATTTATTTTTTTCTCAAATAAATCGATTTCGTGTTTTATTCATTGATTCAGAGTAACGATCATATTCAATCGTAAGCAAAAAGTTGAAAAACTAGAAATATTGTTTATCGTATCGTGACATATTAATTGAATGCTATCGCAATATAGTAAACTGGTAACTGCCATGCTACATCGAAAGTAATATAAATTCATGTGAGTATGACTAGAAATAGAATTTGTTTCGTTAAAACTTTCGATTAATATACCTATATGAAACGAATTCGTACAAAAAAATTGAGAACGTGGAAAACTTAGCACGTGACAAAACCATAGCAACGAGTATGAAAAAGGAAGCAATTTTTCTGTATCATTGATATCAATCCATATAAAGATGTGAAAATCATCTTCGAGAAAAATAGTAAATAAATAATTATAAAAAAAAAATATACATATATATATATATATATATATATATAAAGATAATTATAGAATATATTAAAGATCATTATAGAATTGAGTTTTGTGCAATTTATTTGCATATATTGTTTTATATATGGACGAGATATCTTGAGAGTTATATGACATGGCAATCATGTTTATTTTTCCACAGGTAATAATGTACAAAATCATTCACTCTATCTTGGTAAACGAGAAGAATGGTGTGCTCATACATTAGGTATCGTTACTCTCTAAATTCTTTGGAATGAAATTTCATTCTTAAGAGTGAAAATTGAGTCAATCTTGAAAAAAAGTAGCTCAATTTTCAATCTTTAAGAGTGAGATTTTACTTTTCAGGGAGATTCACTTTAAAAGTTTCACAAAGTACTCTCATATTTTTACTTTATATCTTGCAACAACAAAATTAAATCTGTAGAATATATTTTTTCGTTTTGAAACGTGCATTCTAAGGCTAACTACGAAAGTACTAACTTAATCTACTTGTTTATTCGCGAGAAATACTAAAGGCAAAAAGTATATTCACCACAAAACGAGGCATCCTCGGAAGAGAGTTACTACCGCGTGCGTATCTCGTTTTATATTTGATTGATCTTCTCGTCGTCCATCCACTTCACGTTATCACGTTGACTCGCCCAATTCGCATGGATTTGTCGAGATTCTTGCAGCTAATTTGCGTAAAAATTTGTCAATTATCAGTCTCTTTACTCGTGACAAAAACAGCGGCCGACTCGCGAAAGATCACCATATCGTGTGTTGACTGTCATGAAAAACGACGAAATGCTCAATGTGTCGCACGCGATAATACACCTGTTTATATCGCAATGATAAGCGACAATCTCTCTATAACACCCCGAGGATAATAAGAATTTAATTATGTAATATCTGTCATCTGTCTCTTGGCATATTAGAACTATTAGGATTTCTTGTCGAAGTCATTTATGTACCTGAATTGAGGTGGAATATGATATTAACTTGAAATATCTCGCGTATTTGTATCATTTGTATGCATTACAACTGGAAAACACCACATTATTCATCATAGAAGCTCATCTTATAAAAATTTTCTATAATTTTTCTGGAATCCTTTTTTTATTCTTTTCTGAATATAGGAAGAAAAATTTAGCTTCCATTTTTTGTAGGAAATATTTTATTTATATAAAGTTTAGTTCCACGAAATACATTTTTCTGCATCATAAAAAATAAAAATATTTGTTTTTACCAGCGAAGCAATAATTCCCATACAATTACAGTTTTGATCGGCACTTTTAATCTTTAAAGGAAAGGATCTATTTTTAATATCTTATAACTCTCTTTTTCTTGAATAAGAAATTTGTTATACATAATTCATTATTTTTTCATTGTATTTCTTGTCTTAAAATATAATACTGTTTCAGTCTCACTATAGTGATTTTTCTATCCTGTAAAAGTTAACTACTTTGTTATAGCAAATCTTTGGTTCATAGAATAAAACATTTTTTTCTAGTATATTTATCTAATTTTAAATAATAAAAGAATATTAAATAATTAAATAATAAAGCTAAGAAAAATAGCTAAGAGAAACAAATATTTAATAAATAATCTTATCAAATATTGATCTATATAATAATCTAATATATTTTTCAGAGTGAATGAATGATTTAGGTAGATATTTCGACAGATCGTTCACAAGATTTCATTTTTTCATGTGTGGTTTCTTCGACGATTTAAAATAAATTTTCCTATTAAATAAATTTCTCCGATGAGCTCCGATAAGTCTTTTAAGTTTCCGAAAATACAGATAGCGTTAGATGTTATTACCTTTTGACTATTTATAATAACTCTTGCATGATAAAAGTATGTTAATTGCAACAATGCACGAGATCAGTAACCTTCCAAGTAGCACGCGGTTATGTATGTCTCGCTGTTTGATAAGTTCCATCGCTTCAGCAATTTTATATTGCGTGATGTAACTGGGCACTTGTACACATTGCGTCACGTAAATATTATATTATCATTTTTATATCTTATGTTTGAATCAATATCTATCACGATGATATAAATTCTTATCAATTATTTTATTTTTTCGATCATTCTTAGTTACCATTGCACGATTTGTACGAACTAACTCTCGATGTTATCAATAAATTTCCGATCGCGTACCATAAATTTTAGAATTTATTCCCACGTCAGAATTTATGCTGTGCTTATTCCCGTTTTGAGCGTCTCATCACGCATAATATCTCAAAGTGTTTGCGAATTCGCAAAATGTCCATGCACGTCCGATGTCGGGCGCCGTTTAAACGCGACTGCCTTCCTCAGATATACGTCCGTATATTGTCGGATCTTACGCATGTCCGCTCGATTTCCGATTCCCTCCATTCCTCTCCTCTATCTCTCTCGCTCTTTCTCTTACACTCACCCCCGTTACCGTTACCTTCATTTCGAGCTTTCCTCGTTGCACCCGCATATGCGTTTTGTGCGCCTGTCGGCTCGTGTGACTCCCCACCAACTGTTGCTTTCGAGGGTATATAAAGTGGCCAGGGTATAGAAGCCAGCCGCAAACTGTATTTTTCCTTAATTTTCTTGAACTAAAAAATGAAACTTACATAGGAGAAATATTACAGTAAATTTTTTAGTCATTAAAGTATGAAATGAGAATTATTTTATTTCCGATCAAATTAGCATATAAAATATTACGAGTAAGTTTTATATCTTAATTTGAATTGGAGATTCTCATCAAACGTAAAGACATCAATAGTTTTGAGTCATAAATGATTGAAAATACAGATTTTTTTTTATTTTAAAACTTCTTTCTTATAAGATTTTTATTCTGATTTTTTTTTTAATTTATTGAAAAGCTATAATAAATATATATATAATGACCAATGAAAGGCTCTAATGATCATTATCTTTTTAAAAATATTTACGACTGATAAACAAGACGATTTATTTATATCTTTTCTTTTTGTGCCTTTCACTTGAAGATAATATTTTTTTAAACTTTTAAGTAATTGTGACATGTTGAGAAAACTTTTTTAGAAGCTCTTGAATTTTTAAATATTTTATCATAATGTAATTTTAACTTTTCTTGCTAAGGTTTATCAAGTTGGAAATTGAATAGGATAAAAAAATTTATACAACTTTGTAATCGCAATTGGTAGACTTCGATCAGTACGAAAACATTTAACGTTTTTTTAACGTTGTAACTCTGAATGACTGTTTCACTTGTATAAAATTTATTTTACATTGTTTGTTAAACGGAATATGTCAAACAGAATTTCCAAAACACGTGCTTTGTCTTCAGCTTTGTATTTTATTGTAAAAAAAAACAGGAGATGACTATCCAAACGCTTTTGTCCCAAGGTGACTACTGTCGTAAAAATCAATTACTGACGAAATAGCGATTTTACGTCTTTGTAAATATCAAGCCTCGTGTAAGGCTCGTATAATGGGAAACATTTATTTTATACTCAATATACATGAAACGAGAACGAACGCAAAAGATATGCCGAATCGATAACAGCTTTGCACTTTCATTGAATGATCGTAAACAAGAATTAATTAACAAGATTACGTGGCAACCAACAACAAATATCGTTTATTGTAAGCTTATACTTGTGAGCTTGCAATCCTTGCGAATATGTACGTTATGCACATAATTTATTGTTGAAACTTTGATCGCAAAGCGTTGTCTCGACTTGCGTATTATTGTTGAACATCTATCTGGATATTTCCCATGGTTTTAGGCAATTGGTTTTGTCTATCTACGCGTTCTTCAATCAAACGATTAATTGTAATATTCTCGAATATCTAATATAGCTTCCCATGCCTCCTACTTGCGCCACTTCTCTCGTTATTATTATTATTGCATGTATCAATTGTCACATGATCTTTCGAGATTATTGAATTTTATCATGTCCAATAAAATTCTGTGGAAAGAAAACATTTCAATAAATCGCACAAAAAAAATATTCTTGAATTGATAATAACGTCTCTCTGTCGTGTATCGTATATCGGTAACGTGAATAATTTTAAAATAATTTTATGTAAGTTCTCACATGTGTCGATTTGTAACTTCTGAAAGAATATAAATATGTTTACTAATAAAAGCACGAGTATCAACGCAAACTTCAGATTAAACTGCGTTAACTACAGATTAAACTGCGTTAAAACGAACGTAATTTTTAAAAATTTCTTTCAAAATATATTATTTTTCTTCAAAAATATATTATTTTTTTATTGAGACTTAAATTAATTAAAATTATATATCTTATAATATATTAAAATTATATATCTTATATTATATTAAATATAAATATGCAGTCTTTTCTGGGTGTCTGTAATTTGAAAATTTATTTTTATGTTGTATTATGGCTGAAGTTAATCTTAAGACATAAATAAAAATCACTAATTTTTCATTTGCTTTTTAATATCAAATGAATCAGAACTGATGCGAAAAAATATTTTGGCAGAGCACTTTGCGAGATTGAATGGAAGAGATGATCACGCATGTGCGTGATCACAGACTGATAGCATCAAGTAAATGAAGACTTATGGTATTAGCTGTAATGATAACACGCACTGATTTAATCCTGTAGAAATATACTCATTTTATCAGGCTATTTCCGAAAATATTCGTCAAATATCTATAGATTTGAGATCTGCGTTTCGTGATATATAATTTTCTATTGATTATCATTGAAGAAAGCATTGAATTAATTAATGTAGATGTAGCGAATGATTGAGTTACAAACAAAATTAGTATATATTTATATTTAATATATTTTTATATTTAAAAACGCAAATTATTATGGATATATTTACGTAATTGTCGAAATTGTTCAAGCAATATTAAACTAAAAAACCGGGGGTGTCAAATCTACATTTCTAAATTTAAAATTTTAGGAATATATTTATCAGGTATCAAACAAGTACATGAATCTTCAAAATTTACACATTAAATAATTGGCAAATTTCAAAATCTATCGAACAATTTTTTTAAACTTTATGTGATTTATGTGATCTAAAAAAACTCAACTGATCTAAAAAAAATTTGAGACCATCTTACATCTTTAATTCTAGAATTTGTAAACAGTGCTCTGCAAATCTGCTGATTCACGGATGCTTAAAGACAATTGTTTGTCTTCACGCTTTAGTTAAACAAATAGTAGCCAACAGTCCGAGATAAGCCGTTATCGATAACCGAGCATCTCGATAGGGACAGAGTCTTTATCCTTACCAATTACGTATTTGTATCACGATAGTTATAGCTTTTTTGGGAGGGAATTGAAATTTCATCGATACAGATGGCAGGCTAGACCGACGAAATACGTTGACATAAATTTTTCTCTCAGACAATCACAAATAAATCGATTTTATAGCTTAATAAATGTTATAATGTACTGCGTACAACTCCATACGTATAAGCTCCATGTATAAGCTTTGTGACAAACTTTCATGTATACATTAAAATCTAAAGAAGTTAAAGTGTGTATTCAATTGTACACTTTTATGATGATTTGAATAATTTATCACAGCAATATATTGGGAATCGTAACAAAATAATAATTAGAATTGAAAAACTATATTAAAAAAAAATTATATTTTTCCTTTTTATTTTACGTTCAATTTAGAATTAAATCATTAAATAATTTTTTATATATTAGAAAGGAAGATGAAAAATAATCTATAAATTTTGTTTTAAAATTGATTTTTTTTAATTATTATTTTATTCATCGATTTTAATCATATATTTTTTATTTATACTATATGTTAGTTTATTGCGAAAAATAAATAATCGTTACATATCTTTATATAATCTGGGATAAATTTCTCTCTTTAATAAATCGTTTCGTAAAAATTATGCAATTGCGATATCAATAAGTCAGTGTAATTTAAACTTTTCACGTATCGTTGACTTAAAAAGATATTTATGTGATTAACTATTCAACACATTTTGAAAGTGGTCGTGATAATAAATGTTCATAAGTGATCGTAAATGATCGTAAATGATCGTAAGATCGTAATTGAAAATGTATAGATAATAAAATTAGCGACTCTCGAAATTAGAAATCTTCTTTAATCTTTTTAAAAGCATCTGATAGACACAAGTGATGGAAGATGATTGATTATAGACAAGCGTGTTGTACAATGAACACCATTTTTAAGAGCGTTAGAATATAATATGAAAGATATTATCTGAAGATATTCAAAAAAATTTATCAAATGAAAATTTATCACAAAATTTTTAACAAGATTAATAAGGGATAAGATAAAATTAATTTATTTTGTCATTGAGAAAAATTGGAGTAATAATTTAGATCGATATTCACATCTTATTTTTATCGATAACTGCGCGCATTTGGCATGTAATTTACGTTACATATATTTGCATAGGGAAAGTTAATTAGGCAAAGCGGATGTGTTAAGGTTTGGGAAGAAAAATAACATAGTTAAAATTAAGATCAGAAACTTTTTTTTATTCTTATAATTTTATTTTAGGAATCAACTTTGAAATAAAATAAAATAAAATTATAAAACTTAAACATTTAAATGTTTTTTTAATTAAAACGTAAATCCGCTTTGCTCGATTCCCTCTCTCCCCCTCCTCCCAAAGCGAATGAATTACTCCAGCAATGGAATAAAAAAAAATCAATAATCTTAGCAATCATCAGAAAAGTAGCTGCCAAATCCTCTATATATAGTGCAGCTTTTATGAACCCATTTTATGTGCACTGAATCTAGTCTTCGGATGATGGCTCGGTGTATTCTTCAGAACACGTATCATATTGAGTTGTGAAAAAAAAAAACAAAAGTGAGACAATTATGTGCCTTTCATTCACTCGAAAGATTGCTTGTCCTTTCCGATATTTTCAGTACAATCACACACTGAGTAAAGAGGATGAGCCATTCGTTTTGCCCTTATCCACTTTGCCCAAAGAATTTACTTGGCACGAATTTAGAAAAGTTAGAATAAGTTTAAGCAACAAGTGAAAAATTTTAATCTCAGATATACATTTAAAGTCAGAGAATTCTTATGAAAAATCATTCACATTGGTTAAGAAACAGTTACTGCTAATAATTAAATTACTACGTACCTTAGCAAAAATCGTAAGAAAACACACAATTTCTTTTATTTCCAGGACGTTCGCTTTGCTTGGACTTCCCTTACTATATATCTCAAAAAGAAATGCGCACATTTAATAATAAAATAAATTATTAAGCATTATATCGATGAATAAAATTTAAGTAAGTATTGGGACGATAAGTTATTTCTTTAATTAATTCTTGTTCACATAGAAATGATTAATCGTAAAATCATTACCGTATCAAAATTTTACGAATGTAGTTTCGATATATCACACAAAATCATAACATCATAATATTTAATACATTTTATGACTGTTACAAATTGCAATAATTATTAAACGATGTGGTTCCATTTACGGTATACACACATTATCACTGAATTATCTTAAAATATAAATTATTATTACAAATTATTTTAACAAAACATTAACATTAATTCTATCATACATTTTCCTCTCTAATTATAATCCTAACCGACGTTTATGGCGCATTTAGCGTTTAGCATAATTATGTATAGTATAACAATTAACTTAATAGTATACGTGTTCCGATAAATTATATACATGCCAGTAGGTATATTTATATTTTGTAAACCGTTTATACATTGTACTTTATAGACAGAAATTTGAAAGCTATAAGATGAAAATAACTCGCACTTGTTAATTATTGCAAATGATTGACATTTTTAATAACTGAAATAACTGAAGAAAAAAAGAAAGATTTAATTATATTTTGAAGATTTTGATATTTTTTGAAATAATTTCAGATGTAAAATGTTTGTTTTAATTTTTTAAAATTAAAACAATACATGCAAATTATTTTTTTATCGATATATCATGAAAGATTATCTCTTTGGTCATAATAAATTGAAAGAGAATATTATTATAAATAGAAACTGTCATACAGAGCGCTTCCATCATGAAGTTTTTAATTAAACGTCTTTATATAATAATGATAAATTCTGAATATAATAATTCTACACTTATAGAATATTTATGAAAGCTTTTGAGAATTCTTTCAACGACTATTTATAATCATTTAAAACTATCTGTTATTATAAATATTTATATGCAAATATATTAACAATTAATTATTTTTGTATTATGAAATTCCAAATTAAATTATTACTATTGTATTTATCTGTATAAAAAGAAACGAAGCTATAATTAAGCGTAAGAATCTCAATCAGTTTCTTCATTAATTTTGGTTTGTTTGGCTTTCAAAGTGTTCACGAAACTTTGTGCAGCATACGGCAAATAAAGAAGATTGATGCGCGATATATGGCACGCTAAAAGGTTTAAATGTTTACTCTGTACAACAGTTTCGAAAAGAATGGCGAGCCGTTTTGCGGATAGTTTTCATCACTGTAAAATTATCTTTCATGGTCTCGTATCGTTTGTCATTATTCACTGACATCTGGGTGAATAGCCGGTGTCGATGTCGCAATGCTGAAGATTTGACGACATCGCCATTCAAGGTTGTAATACTTTCGCTCGTCTTTATCAGTGGCTAAAGATGCGCCAAATTCGAAGCGTCGAACGATTTGATGAATTAAACATTTTGCCTCTTTCACTGATGTACCCGCGGCAATCGCTCGCGGGCGGGTGATGAGAAGATTCACCTGACGGTGTCTTCAGAATTACGTCAAGTTTCTAAGCAGATGCTAACGAGATGTGTTATCGTATGGTTCATTCATATGTAAATCGTATTCGTATACGATCTATGGCGTAAATTAGTTCTCTTAATCTTAATTTCTCTAACGAGCAGTGCGTATCCAACAATTAAAGCTTCAATACTTTTTTGATTATTTCGAATAAGGATTTTTGGAAATAATTTAACGTACAAGAGAGAAATGAGCGAAAGGAAGTCAATAATTCGCACCCATCGTGTATAAAACAATCCTTCTTCGGCAAGACAATGGGTAATCGAAGGTGAACATTAGGCAAGGTAGTCAAAGACCTTCGAGTGATCAACACATTACGTAACACAAAGCTAACTTTGAAATCAACTTCTCATGTTTTATTGTCGTCGCGGGTATTCGTTCCATCACAACGGAGTGTTGTATCTCGATTACAATTAATCCCTTATGCCTTGAACGAAGGCATTTCCAGACACATTAAACTTGCGTTATTGCGCTCGTAATTGCGCGGTCCATAATTCGGCGATGCATTTCGATTACGTTCACAGAATCACATATCTTCTCAGGGTATTAGTAGATGCGTGATATCTCCGAATTCGTATTTTCCCAGGAGGACATGGAACAGATCTCTCATAGTTAAATGATGAATTGTTTCATTCACATGGCTCGCTACAT
>Ga0157364_1004141_pt1 | contig 14387 bp, 9 predicted proteins | sample AttsexASBM2_FD_111476 | JGI IMG/M metagenome (GOLD analysis project Ga0157364, IMG submission 111476) | Fungus gardens microbial communities from leaf cutter ant in Ribeirão Preto, State of São Paulo, Brazil - Atta sexdens ASBM2 | ecosystem: Host-associated > Fungi > Mycelium > Unclassified ... | reverse complement strand
TTAGAGTTATTAATATTAATATCAATTGCAGATTAAAATACAAAACTATAAATACCTTCTTCAGTCGAACTGTTGTAAGTCAAAAATTGTCATCGTTATGTTGGAATATATAAAATTGCTAATTAATGTTTATTTTCTATAAAAAAAATGCAATTTTTTTTATAAAAAATTTTTTTGTACGAATATTTTTTGTTCTTACTGTATATACATCGTATACATAACACACAAAGAAGCGTAAATCCGACTGTGCAACCTCCACACAATATGCGACAAGTGCTGCGATAAAATCAAGCAAATGTTGTTTTACTCAAAGTCGTTGCTTCAAACATGAAGGATACAAATTATAATTAAGATCATAGTTCTCAACGATTCTAACTGGTATACATCAAGTTGAATGATAATATGTCATCATTTAATTTTTAATGTTTCATTTAAGCGAAATTTAATGAAAAATTTCTTTATCAAAAAAATAATAGACGCACAAATAGAATTCAAGAGAAATTTTTCTATTAATTTAAAAAAATATATCTCACTATACCGTTCTTCTTCTATGAGCAAAGTTAGAAAGGCGCTTTTCGTTTCAGGCAATTAATTCTTAATCGTAAAACTAGGCATCAATATCGAATAATTCGATGAAAAAAGTCATACAACACCCGCACACAAAAAGTACACAAATTAAAAATAAAAATGCCTTCTTTTAAAATTGTTTTATGTGCAATTTTAAATTTACGATGGAATTTTATTCATAAAAAGTGTTCAGATTTGTCGGATATCCATTTGTATTCATGTAGATCCATAGAAAATCAGTCAGATTGTTATCTAAAATCGCGACTTCAAGCTTTTAAATGTTTTTAGAATTATGACATTATAATTATTTTTTATTATACGATAATACACTCTCTTGAAAAATTGCCTATTTTTGGAGGGCAGAATAAGGTTACTTTAATTTTTTAACGTAATGCATATTTTTGTAAATTGAAAGTTAATGTACTATATAATTACTACAAGAAGTAAAAATAATTTATTATCAACAATTACGATGTCCTAATGCCTACAAAGAATCTGTTATTTTATTTCTGCACTAGATTGCATTAGAATTTTTTTTTCACTTCGGCCAAATACCTATTTCACTTCAAGGTCTCTACTCTATAATACTCTCAATGACAAACGATAACGATATCGTTACATAATTGTTATGCAGGTTTTGAACATAGCAAAAAAGCTGTGTAATGATAATATAACAATATCGTTATTATTGTTAAAAGATACTAGAAGTTAGAAGGGCCTAACTTCTGAAAGTGTATACAATAATAATAATAATAATAATAATAACTTCATTGAATGCAACTGTTAACATTAATAAACAAAAAGAAACAATAAGTGATATTGAGCATCAGCAACATAATAGATGGGAGATGTCAACTAAGCAGCTAATTTGAAGTCCTGAAAATCAGAGTTAATTTTAGATTTTGATAATTCTGAACAAGCAAATTCAAAACAATTAATTGCAAATACATGAAATACAGTCTAATACAAATAATACAATTAGCTTCACCAATATACAAAGTGCATAAGAGAGAACAGGATTCTCATTGTCAGTAAAGAAAGGCAAGATGTGAATATAATAACATGCGCAATTCATTTAAAAAAAATAGATGAAATGTATAAACATTTACTTTCAATCACGATTTAAGGAACGTATTGGATTATTTCTGAACAAAATGTAGAAAACATCGAAAGAGAGGGTAAGGCAGATGACAGAATATTATAAAATTTCATTGCAGTGTAAGAAAAGGCACTCTAAAATTTAGATGTGTGATGGGTAGGACATATATGTATAGTTCAGCTATAAAAAATATGTATAGTTCAGCTATAAAAAACAGACCTAAAGATTCTAAAATGCGAGCTTTTCGAATACATTGATATAAGTATGCGCAAATTCATGCGCTAAAGCATAACATCGTGTATAAAACTGTAACATAAAAGTATTAAGAAATCCCTTTATTTAAAAACTAATATCTCTTTCTTCTCTTTTAAACTAATGTCTTCGGAGAGATACATCATAGTTTAAAGATTTCTTTGATAATGTTTATATAATAAGGAAGGTATTTCATAGTCGGTTCTTTAAGCTCACCTTAAGTACAATCTTAAAATGTCTTAAACTAATCATAGAGCCGTATTAATCTTAAGGTATTACTTAAGAGTCTTAAGGAGGTTCGATTATTAGTCGAAAGTAATTTAGAGATTTAATTTTTTTATATGATGTAGATAAATACTGTACACAAATAATCCCACAATTTGAGTAATATTGACCGTGTAGTTTTCTTATAATGTTATTTTGAAATTGATCATTTTAAATATATCGCCTTATAGAAGGCGGTTGTTCCGAAGTAGATAATAACCAATTTAATATATACACTCAGCCAACTTAAAACTTTGAAAAACTAGGATTTGGCAGATGAAATACCAACAATCGTGTACAAAAAAAAATCGAACTTTATCGTATGAATTTAAAGCGTTATTGTCACAAAGTTTATTTTTACTTCACGGATCGTATTAGTTATATTTTATAGTAACAGACTTTTAAAACGCCGCAGTGCACAATATGAAGTCAACTTCATATAATCCAAAATCCATAGCTCATTGCCCATCATATCGCGAAGTGCAACGTTGTCAAATATACACTCGACCTCGATTGAGTCGTTGACAATCTCATACATTTAATATTCTACACAATAATAATTTACTAAGAATATAGCATAAAATAGTATCCGCAATTCATTACACTAACATTTCAGATGATACGAAATCGCTGCAATGATAATTTATTTCAGTCGCATTTTTTGTCGACCAAATAGTCGAACCTTCTTAAAAATGGACACCAGAGTGAAAAAAATCTTTTTTTTATTTTATCTGAAAGAACAGCTCTTGAAAAGTATATTTCTAAAATTTTAAGAGCCATCGACAGGAGCCATCTCATTTATACAAGCCATCTCAGTTATGCAGTTACATAAGACATTGCATTCTATAAGACTTTATCATAAATTGTCTCGTAAAAGAAATATTTTGAAACGTTTTAGTTTATATTTTATGAAACTATGAAGCCTATTAAAGAACTAAATTTTGCAATTTCATTCTTAAAAACATTTTAATAAATAAAATACGTAATATGCTCTTTATTTACGGTATAGATATCTATCTTTATGCTACTATTTTATCTCCAAGAAGAATAATATTACATCATAAGATCTTATGATTTCTTTTTTTATGAAGCTACGAAGGACGCGTACAGAGCCAAATTTTACAAATTGATTCTTGAAAATTTTTTAATAATAAAATTATGTACATCTTAATTACATTGTTGTACACATTGGAGATATCAGAATAAATTTTTATTTTGCCTTTTTCCCAAAAAAATCGCTCTGTACGAGCCTTCAAAAGCTTTTTCTGATTACAAATATCGCTATTCATCCAATATTTTAGCCATAATTTCAACATAAAGAAATTCAAAATCAAATAACAAAAAATACAGGTCTCTTAATTTTTTAAAAAAATAAATCGAAGATGTGAAGGGCACATAAGAGTCAAAACGTAATTAAGCTTATATAAAAAAATCTATAATATAATATAATAATTATATAAAAAATTCTATAAAAAACGCATTGCATGTTTCGATTTCCTCATTGAGCCATCTTCAAATATTAGTTATCACATTACATAAGAATTAACATATGACGATGATATAGATGATATTCGATGATATAGACGATAAGACAATGATATAGACAATATTCAAGGTTATTGACCACGAACATTCCACAAAGAACAGAGACTACTCACATACGATTTACAGGCCGAATGTTTGAAATTTCTCTTTGTTCTAGAGAAGAAAATGATGTTAAAAATATTTAACGTGAACAATAATTTCATCCACGTGAAACATTTACCTGTCAGTCGTCAACTTATTACTTATATTCTTAACTTTGTCAGAAAAATTAGAACATCGATGATGATATGAGAAAATTAATTCCAGTCAGAAAGTTTTCGTAAATTATCACACATTACACATTATCAAATTACACATCAAAAATAAATTATATGTGTATCAATAAATAAAATTTGAACTTAAAACTATGTAACCAATATGGCAGTCAGATTTTCTGAGGGGAAATTAGATAAATTAACAATGACTAAGATAAAAATAATGTCAAATTTTGTTTACGATAGATGTATAGGTTTTTTTTAGATTCTTTGTGTCGATTTGTTTTTTTTTAATATTTATCATCTCAGATATTAAACGCTTATAATAACATGATTCTTCGTTTAAAATTTGGATATTGTTCCAATCAAAATCGTGGTTTAATTACAATCTATGATCGATAATTACAGAACGAGCAGATAGATTCCATCGAATATGGTTGCAATGTTCAGCAATAATTATTGTCCACTGCGTGCATAAATACGTAGGTGCGCGTATGTATGCATGATATCCAACGCAAAATCAATTTGTATTTGTAACGAGAATTCTTGGAATTGGATTGTAAGGTGCAAAAAAATTTTGCGTTCTAGTGAATTTACCTCGATCAATTTTTCAGACATTTTACGATATCTAGTATTACTACAAACATCCGTAATGCCGCAAAAATAGAGATGTAAAATTACTGTCAAATTCAATTTGACATTATTTACGATAAAATTACAATAAAATGATAATTTAGTAGTTTTGTTAAAATTTGTCTTTATAAGTTTTATGTATAAATAGATTTTATTTATATTTTTCACACTAATGCATAATATAAAACAATATTCTTCTAATATTCTCATTGAGAAATTGCTGATAAAATAATAATAGGACTTCACTAAATTTAAAATCTAATCGATATTAAAATCCGTTTTCAATATATGATTCCTTAGATTGACAGTGATTAAAAAATATAAAGCAATGCAGATTAAAAATTCCAGTTGTTTTTACATAATTCATTGTTTTATATTTTAAAATCTAGCTTTTTATTGAATTACTTAAAATTATTTTATATTTCTATTTATTATAGATATTCCAGCAGTAGTGCAATTATAAAAAGATTATTTTATTTTTGATGTACAGGATGTTCCGTAATTCCGACAACGCTTGTTGGGCAGGTAGAGCGGACTGAAGTAATTGTAAATCTTCTACGATTTTTTGCAATTTTCACAATAATTAACAAGATATTAATTAGTAAAAATTGCCAAATATTGATCTTCAACAATTTTTTTCTCAAATACTATCAACTTTACAGAAAAACAGCACGAGACAAAAATTGTTTATTTTCTTCTCATGGAACTCTAAGAATTTTTTCAGAATTTTTTATCAACTTTTTAGAGCATTTTACCAACATGAGAAAATAAGGTATTAAAAAATTCTAAAAAAAATTCTGAAAAATTTCTCAGAACTTTAGGAAAAGAAAATCAACAATTTTTGTCTCTCGCTGTTTTTCTGTAAAATTGATAATATTTGAGTCAAAAATTATTGAAAATCAATATTCAGCGATTTTTAATAAATAATATCAATAATCTTATTAACTATTGCGAATTGCAAAATGGAGAGGACTTTTTGATTTAATTTAGTTCGTTCTACTTGCCGACGAGCATTGTCGGATGAATTACGAGATACCCTATATAATCATGTTTTCGTTTTTATCTTAATAAAAAAATGTCTTTAACAGTAATAAAATGTCTTTAACAGTCTAATATTTTACAGTCTCGTTAAAATAGCAAGCAAATAAATGAAAGTTTTATAAGTTTAATTGTAAAGTAAAAAATATAAAAATTGTACGAATAAAAAAAATCAAAATATGTACAAAATAGTTTAAGATTATTGTATTTGTTATATTTTTTGGAATCCCAATAAAAAAAAAACTTATTTGAAGTTCCTTTAGTTTAGACTATGTATCTAGTTCTTTAATTATATATTTATAATATTTATTATTGGTATCTGGACACTGGTAGTGTCTCGGCGTTAAGCTATGAGACACGAACGTGCCTCCTTTACGCGAACCGATGACAATATACACTACGCACAACAATTAGGAGATCACTTTAAAATCTACAAATTTTGTTGATATTTAAGAAACAATATCTCCGCTTCCAGAGATCGCAGGACGATTTTTCTGGATGCGTTTTAAAAAATGAAACTTCTACTTTGAAACAGTTCATATGATGATCATATGATATTTGCCGTCCCATCAAATGATCTTTTTTTCAAAATGTGTGAAATCGAATGAAAAAATCATTCGATGGAACGGCAAATATCATATGAACTGTTTCAAAATAGAAGTTTCACCCTTTAAAATGCACCTAGAAAAATTGTCCTGCGATTTCTGGCGATTTCTTAAATCAACAAAATTTTTTTTTTAACAAGTTTTAACAGATTTTTAAGTGATCCCCTAATTGTTGCGTAGTATATTATATTGTATGCTAATAATAAACAATGTAATATCAATATGAAAATGAGTTAAATAAAGCGTTTTGAATATAATAATTAAAGGCTATAAATGCTTTTACATCAAATTATTTTATTTTTATAATTTTTTAACATTACCATTGTATCAACTTCCAAAAATTACTAACTAATTTACCGTAATTTATTAAATAAATCATCGTAAAATTTTCATTTTTACGCAAAAACAATATGTGATGTATCTTTGAAAAATAACATTAAAGAGACAAAAGAATTAAGAGCAACAGCAATAGAAGGCAAATAAGTTGAGAAACTTATATTGTTTCAGGTGACGGAACCTGGATAAAAAGAGGCTTTAGTTCCTTACGTGATATTTCATCAATCATTGACTATTATTCGAAAAAAATACTAACATTTCTATTAAATTGCACTAAAAAGGATGTGAAAGTATAGAAAGGATAGAAGATTATGAAAATTGGTTGCATGCACATAAATGCGCAATAAATAGTGAAGGTATTCGATAGGAAAAAAGTAGACGAAACTTGTGAAATTTAAAAAATCTATTGAATTGCATAACATGAAATATGTCAATTATATAAGTAATAGCGATAACAAAATATACTATCGTAAATTTGAAGCCTTACGACGATATCATATACAATTAGGAAAAAAGAATGTGTAAATTATGTTAGGAAAAAGATAGGTGCTTCAGAAATTGTAGGAAAGAAAAACACTTTGGTGAAAAAGCCTGTGCTAATTATGGATTTAATAAAGGAACTACAGATTTAATAAGTGCTCTACTGATAACAATTGAACCCGCAACATCAGTCTGAAAGACGAAGATAGTTGGTATAAGTGGCAGCAGGCGAGGCAGCAAGGTAAAAGAAAATAATTTCAAATATTCAAAGGAATTACATTCAAAAAATTGGGAGACTTAAAATCTATATACGATGATTCAAAATCAATTATTAGAAAGATACGTCGATTTTAATCAAAATACATAACGACGATATAATGTTTATATTTGGAAAATTACCACAAAAATTTCATTTTGCGATACTATAACTATTAAACTTGTCGCTGTGATTAATGTATGTTATCACCTATATCTTCAACGATGGATTTTCGAGTTTACTAAAAATCATGGATATGTTAGATATCAATATTGAATCAAATCCAATCAAATATTGCAATAAATTGGATGAATAATAAATCGAGAAGGGTGAGGGTCGGTAGAGCACATCATGCAACACAAATTTGTTAAGAAAAAAGTGGAGCAATAAAGAAAGTCCTGTCTGCTTGACTTGTTATATGTTCTAAAATAACAGATTAAGATACATATGTATAACAAAATTGTATTTTATTGAAACTTAAAACGTATTTTTCTTAAAATCACTTTTTCCAACCTGGTAATACGATTTCTCAAAAATTATTGAATCGATTGCTTTCAATTTTTAATAGTAATTTAAAAATGATAATTACAATGACATAATTTACAGGGTATTAAAGAGCCAACCGCAGTACTTGAAAATTGTTTTTTATATCTTAAAGATAATATCATGTTTCGGCTGCCTGTCCTCTTCAGAAATTCAATAAATTTAATAATAATTACAGATGTGATTCCATCTTCTTAAAATAGAACTATGTCGGATAGACAAGCAGACAATTATCCTTAAAAACAACTGAACATAGAAACCATATAAACTGAAACACCTCTGCTCGTTTTGTTAACTGATCATAGAATGAAGTACGTGTATAATTACGAACGTTAAAAAATTCGATGAAGAATCTTTTTATAGAAAGCGCTTAATCTCTAAAATACTCAATATTAAAAAACAAATAAAACAGGTCCCAAAACAAACAGAGGATCTTCATAAAGCATACATATAGATTATTTAACTTTGCAATCATTTATTCAGTTAGTGTTCATCCGTTATCGTGTTTCCTTAATTTATTATAAGTTATTTAATTTATTATAATTTATTTCGTCCTTTGAACCTGGCGCTCAACTTTATCAAAAATAAAAATTAATACCGTAGGCCGTTTGTACTTCGTTTGTACTTGTTTGTATTTGTTTGTAATCAATCCATTTGTATTTCGTTTGTACCTCAAACAATTAAACAAAAAATGAAAAATAAAAAATGGCCAGCGCGCAACTTTAAGATTTTTTAATTTCATTTGCCATTCGAAAGAGAATCGTTTGTACCCGTTTATACTTCTACTTTGATTTGTATCTCAAAAGGTTCGAAGATACAGCGCGTTTCAGTTTTTGCGCGATCCCTATATAGCGAATTTAGCCAATTTTCAAGATATCGAAATGAGACCAACGGCATTCGAAAGAGAATCGTTTGTACCCGTTTGTAACTCTCTTACTTTCGTTTGTACCTCAAAGGATTTGGAGATACAGCATGTTTCAGTTTTTGTGCAATCCTTATATAGCGAACTTAGCCAATTTTCAAGATATCGAAATGAGACAAACGGCATTTGAAAGAGAATCATTTGTACCCGTTTGTACCTTCCCTATTTTCGTTTGCACCTAAAAGGATTTGGAGATAAGTACAAACAAGTACAAACGATTCTCTTTCCGCCGGTTCCATTTCGATATCTTGAAAATTAGCTAAGTTCGCTATATAGGTCGCACAAAATCTGAAACCCGCTGTATTTCTGAACCCTTTGAGGTATAAACGAAAGGAGAGGTACAAACGGTACAAATGATTCTCTTTCGAATGGCATAAATGAAATTAAAAAATCTTAAAGTTGGCCAATTTTTATTTTTCATTTTTTGTTTAATTGTTTGAGATACAAACGAAATAATAATCGGTACAAACAAGTACAAACGAAGTACAAACGGCTTACGGTATTAATTTTTATTTTTGATAAAGTTGAGCGCCAGATTCACATCGGTCATCCTCTGACTATGGACATATTATTATATTATACAATTTTATCATTTTGACACAGTTTTTATCAGTTTATATTATTTATTATATTGAATTTTATAGTTATTACACTGACTGACTTTAAATCTTTTATTGTATACATTCGTTATTTCGACCGACTGATAATTGTCCATGATCGATAAGTTTTTACCAGAATAAAAATTGAAAACTCTGCTAACTATTTGAAAGAAAAAAACTACATTAAATTTCCATTGTTAGCTTAACCAGATTCTCCACACGGTCTTCCGTCATGTAAGCAGCCTTTTTTATTTTAGAAACAGTTTATCAAAAAGCGTTCTACTTTAAAAAGATAAAGTTACATCTTTAATTAAATTTATTGAATTTCTGAAGAGGGCTCGAACAGGCAACCGAAACATGTCATTATCTTTAGGATATATAAATAATTTTACGCAACAAGTAAGGCAGTAGTATTGCTCTTTAATATTCTGTAAACTTATTGTAATTATTTTTGTAATTGTTATTATTTAGAGTCCTTTATTATTGTATTAATAATTTAAAAATGTATTTCTTTTTTTCAATATTTTAACCGTTTTCATTGCACTATTAAAAAACGGAAAAAATTTTCACTAAAATCGTAACCTTTAATTTTAGATGACTATTATTTTGTTAAAAATTATTATTTAAAAAACTACAATGATATAAGTTAGATATAAATAAAAAACTACAATTCAATGATAGCGACATTTAAGATCAAAGTGACACCAAATCATTTGTTTCAGATGCCTACAAATAGAAATTTTATGTCAACCGTGAAGGATGGATTTAAAAAAAAAAGACTTAAATATAAATTAATAATATAGTTCACTTAGAATAAACTAATATAAATAAATAGAAAAATTATAAGCTAGTTAAAAATAAATTAAGAACATTTATATTATTAATAGATAATTCCGAAATAAATAACAAACGTTTTGACGTTGATCGGGTCATTCTCAATACTAAAACAAATTCAAAAAATTATAAATTCAAAAACTTAGTAATATTATTACTAAGTTATCAGGTTCTCGGTTCAAAATTACAATATTATGACGAATTCGATTGAAAGCACTAGTGCGCATTGATACATATTAAAGCCACTGATTTGAATATAAAAATGAATGCAAATACCAGGTATGTAAATATAAAACCGGAATTTACCAATATGGTATAGCTGTCAATGTAGTTGTCAGACAGCGCCATTGATGCCATTTCCTTGTTCTGACATCTGACAAAGATTTTCAACTCACAACAATACAAGTTTCATACAACAGTATAGTTTGTAATAGCGTTGAACATGTCAAATTTTGTGCCTGGAAACTATGATTTGCGGACAGCATTGATTTTCTGTTACCATTTGAAGAAAACTACTGCAGAATCGCATCGAATGCTTGTCGAAGCTTACGGTGAGCATGCTCTTGGTAAATCACAGTGCTTTGAGTAGTTTAAAAAATTCAAAAGTGGCGATTTTGACGTGAGAAATGAAGAACGTGGAAAATCACCGAAAAAGTTTGAAGACAGCGAATTGCAAGTATTGTTGGATGAGGATGACGCTCAAATTCAACAACAACTCGCGGAATCAATTGAATGTGACACGACAAGTCATCTCCATACATTTAAAATCCATGGGAAAGATCCAGAAGATGGGAAAATGGGTTCCACATGAATGAAAGACAGCAAGAAAACCGAAAAATCACTTGCGAAATGCTGCTCGCTAGGTACAAAAGAAAATCATTTCTCCATCGAATTATGACTGGCGATGAAAAGTGGATATATTTTAAGAATCCTAAGCGTAAAAGATCACTGGGTAACTCCAGGTGAACCATCGATATCGACTGCAAGGCCAAATCGCTATGGACGGAAGACAATGCTCTGTGTTTGGTGGAATCAGAAAGGTGTGGATCTATTATGAGCTGCTAAAACGGCGAAATCGATAATACTGAATGTTATCGACAACAAATGATCAATTTGAATCAAGCTTTGTGTAAAAAACGACCGGAATATCAAAAAAGGCAACACAAAGTGATTTTGTTTCATGATAATGCACCATCACACAGCAAAACTGGTCAAAGAAACGATTGAGGCATTTGGTTGGGAAATACTTTCGCATGCAGCTTACTCACCAGACTCGGTTCCGTCCGATTACCACTTTGCATTGATGGGACATGCACTTGCTCAGCAAGTACTTCACTTCTTACGAAGATGTACGAAAATGGCTAGATGACTGGTTTGGCTCAAAAGAGCAACAATTTTTTTGGCGTGGCATCCACAAATTGTCAAACAGGTGAAAAAATGTATAGCTACCGATGGGCAATATTTCGAATAAAATATTTTTTATCATTTTCATGCAATAAATGTATTTTCTATAAAAAAATTCCGGTCATATTTACATACCTGGTATTTTGAATTATAAAATACATATTTTATTTAATAGTACAATAAAATGTATTGAATATACACGATTTAATCGATTCCTATGTTTATTTATAAATATATATATTTACATTTTTATTTTGTGTGATGGCTTTAATGTGCACATTGAGTGCGTCCAATCGAATTCGCTATTACATAAGTTATTTAGTAAAATTTAAAAAATGTTGACATATTGGATGTTCCATATTGGATTCCATTCTTTTTAAATATGTATGGTACATTAAAAATTTGTAATATAGACGTTGAAATCGCTTAATTATGTGAATTAATTAAGTAATTGATATACTAGTAATAATCTCATTTTCTTCTTTGAAAAATTAATCTATTCACCAAAAATTGTTTAACTGTTAGGATCAGATGAAAATAAATTGATGATATACTGATAGTTACAATTAATAAAATTTAAAACTAGAAATCAGAAGAAATGAAATTGAAATATGTGTATAAAACGACCATTATAATTTTAGTTAAACAATAAATTCAATTACAATATTAAGTATGTATAGATCAAAATAAATTAGTACAATTAGTATTAAATTTCTCAATAGTTTTATCTGTACGATTATTATTTTATTTTCGATATGTGGATGACATTATCCTATCTGCTTCATCAGAGAGCATTAATGATATCTTGAGAATTTTTAAACTCATTACATCAGATTACAATTTACTATAGAGATTGGTACTGATGGGAGATTAACTTTTTTGGATACTATGTTATTGGTTAAAAAAACAAAGACTTGTTTTTGACGGATATCGTAAGACAACTTTTTGCAGCAGATTTCTTAATTTGAATTCACCCGCTTTGTCACAAGAGAGATGTAATCTACAGGTTTGTAGACAAAATAATACATGTCATCCTCGTTTCCAGCAAAATAATTTAATTAATGTTATCAATATTTTCTTAAATAATGGATATCCACTAAAATTCATCTTTTTCTCAATTCAAAAAAGAATCAAATTTTACATCGATAATAATAATAGAACTAAAAAAAAAGGAAAAGGAAAAGACTAGTTGGATTCATGATGCAATCAAAATGTTTACAAGAGCTCTTGTAATAATTGCGATGTTAGTTATGTGGATAAAAAAAAAGACAAGATGATACAAACATGTTTCCGATATTAATAAGAAATCAAAATCCCTATCGATGATTTTCCAACCATCACATTGACCATTGGTCAATTCTGTAAATCATTACTGTTTTAACGAGTTACAGAATAGAGTACCAGAACCACAATTTTAACTAAGATAATGTTAAAATTTTAGATACTGAATCTTCTTATATAGAAATTAATATCGGAAATGATCCATATAAAAAGACAGAAACATGGGATAAATAAACAAATGATAAATAAATGAATGATCGAAATCTCTATTACGAAACTGTAATATTCTAATCTCATAATCCCTTTCTCCTTCCTAACATCTCCTTTTTCCCTTCCTCTTATTTCCTTCTCAAAATCTACTTATCTTCTCTTTAACTCAGTTCTCTTTAACTAATATTGTCTGATACTGTCGAAATTACTTGTTCTTTACTTTAGTACCGCATTATGGCTTATATTTATTGTAATAACTACTGCGTTTTTCTTTTTAACTCACTTTTTAATACTCTTTTTAGTTCACAACAATTTGACTAAATAAAGTACATTCTCATTGGTCTCCTTATTGCAGATCTCTCATAATAATTTTATCTCATATATATATATATATATATATATATATATATATATATATGTTTGTAATTTAATATACACTAATTTATTTTGACATACTTAATAATAAAACTGTTAGTTTGGTCTACGTGAGATTACATAAATTGAGTTATTTTATTAAAGTTCAAAAGCATAAATTACATTCTTTTTTACATTCTAATGTAATATATAAAATTAATTGTTCGAATTGTAACGCTTCATACGTGACATCTGTGAAGCTTGCCCCTCATTTTCAAAATTAAAAAAAAATAAGCAGAATTCTGTTTGCCCTTCCAAGAATTCTAGAGTTCTCTTAATATTAGAAAGAATTCCATCGATTAAAGCAGTGACAACACCATTTGAAATTTCGAGGAGGTTCACGATTCCGAAACATTGAAGGGTTATAATTTTTTTATCATTCATTGTAGTACTATGATCCATATAAAACAATCGATAGAACTCTTTGGGGGGCAATCAGAACTCTAAAAAAAATATCAGATTTTCGAAAAAATTTTTTCAAAAAAAAAATTTTTTTTCATTTCTCTAAGTTTTTAATTTCTCTAAGTAAAAATTCAAAAATTTAAATTCCCAGAACTTTTCGGGGGGCTACCAGAACTCTCAATAAAATGCCGAATTTCCGAAAAAAAATTTTGATCCGCGTGAACTTAGAAAAATTCAAAAGTCGAAACTTTAAAGTTCCAGAACTTTTTAGATATTGGTTTCAACGTATCGGTTATTGAGGATAATGGTTCTCTTCGGGGACTATCAGAACTTATAACAGTATAACTTATTAGGTGTACAACTTTGCTTCCGCCGTTTTCCTATAGATGGCTTTAGCGGTAAGTGATGGTCGAAATAAATAGATCATAGACGTCATACAATAAACTTGG
>Ga0157364_1004140_pt1 | contig 14389 bp, 6 predicted proteins | sample AttsexASBM2_FD_111476 | JGI IMG/M metagenome (GOLD analysis project Ga0157364, IMG submission 111476) | Fungus gardens microbial communities from leaf cutter ant in Ribeirão Preto, State of São Paulo, Brazil - Atta sexdens ASBM2 | ecosystem: Host-associated > Fungi > Mycelium > Unclassified ... | reverse complement strand
TACTGTCTCTGTATAAGGAGACATATATATGTATGTTACTCTCTCTCTCTCTCTCTCTCTCTCTCTCTCTCTCTATATATATATATATATATATATATATATATATCAATATAAGTTTCAATATATATGCACATAAGCTCTTATATTGATCATAACATTTATACACATCTTTCACACACAACCATTTACTTGAAAATCTTCGATATTTATTCTCGTATTTCAAGCCTTCTGTATAGATGTTGCGAATTATCTAATCCATTAAATTGATGACGACAAAATTGACGAGCCGACGATTTTCGTAAACAAAGGTAATAGTCGGATGACAGGAGAACAGTGAGAGTTCGACAAGGGTTCCATGGGTCCGTCGTTCGCACGCGCATCCTCGGTGTTCGGGTCTCAACGACAGCAACAATAATGGCGAGTTGGATGGTCGGCCGGAGTTTAGCCGCAAATTATCGCTGCGTTAGGGCGATAATGGAAATCCGATTGAAGCCATCCATTTGCAACGCGTTATGGTGGTTGTTTGGCATTTTAATTGGGAAATCGCAATTAACCCGACAGTATGATCGTTTACGTTCGCGATACTGACCGATTGCCGAAATCTCTTCGCCCTAAAATGTCGTTCAGACTATGGGACTGTAGATCGTTGTTTCTCACGATTGTGATCATTTACAACGAAATGTAATTGGAAAATTTTATCTTATCAAAATTAATTCATTCATATATAAATCTTTAATCGGATTTAATTTAATCGGATTCAATTTGAAGTCTGCTTATTTTTTAATCTATAATTTATTAATAATAATATGTAGAATACCTGAGATTTAACTTAGGAATTTTAAACTTAGTATTTGTAAATCTTAATTTTAAACAATGAGATTATTTTTAAACAAATATAGTCAAAGAAGTTAGTTCCTATTATTTTAACTGACTTCACTCTTTATATAAGGAATGGATAATAGTATTATTCGCCGTAAAGAATTTTCGTCAAAGTTTTTGTCTCGCTTAATATTAAGTCGCTGATATCGACGAACACTTTTAACGGTCGAACTTCGATTTCTTTTTACGGCGGAGACACGGCTTTCTCTTGTCGACGTTGAGAGTGGCGTCTCCTTGACGGACGTTTTAATTGGAAAATTGTAATTGGCTCTGTCTACTTCCATGGGATCCGCCGCCACAGTCTTTGGGAGTCCGAGGATTTCCCGGAACATCGACATCCTTAGAGACCACTGATTCTTTCACATTTGTGAAAGAATCCCCGCCTGTCCTTTCCCGTTCAAATTGCTTTTTCATCTTTTTTTCTCATTATCTCACACTTGTCTTATTTATATATGTGTACATATTTAATAATACTACATTTTAATCAAGCATTTCTTGCTATATTTTGCATAGCAGTTTTTATTGTATTTTTATTATTTAAAAATAAAACTATAATAATTTTAAATAGGAATCCATTTTTCAACTACAAAATTACTCTCCGTTCAATTTATAAATGAAAGTAAAATGAAAGTACAATTAAAACTAGAGAAAAATTCAAAGAACTATTCCTTTAACTCGGTTACTATGTATATGTCAAGCATTAACGATTCGCTCGTTAACATTGTATAAATAATAAAATCTCTTCTCTTGTTCTCGTATCTCGTTTCCAATCTCTCTAATCCACTGCTTCTTCTGAAATGTGCATTTTTCCTATAATCGAGTCACTTCCTCGAACCGAGATCCGGACGGAATCCTTTTTATAGAGTACGCCCAGTACATCGTTCCAACTTTTAATTGGCGAATGGTAATTGGACACGCGGAAATAGCTGGGTATAGTAGGATCCTTTGACTTCGACTCATGTTCCGTCAACCGGAAGAAAAAAAGAAAAAAGAAGAATCGGCGAGAAAAAGAGGGGTCCAAATAGTTTATCGCACGTTAAGATTAAGTAGCACGCGAAGAAAATAGCGGCGCAAAGTCGAAGATAAAGCTCAAGTCGGTCTGGAACGCAGTCGTAATTCCATCCTAATTGCAATTTAAATGACTAGCACAACGAATAGCGCTATTTTCTTGATGCAGAATCGCCAGAAATAATCATTGCGTCACAAATAATTCGAAAAAAACACTCACAAGAATTAGACATTGTAGCACAGTGAGGCATTTTACTCAATTTGAACGAAAAAATTGTCTACAAAAATATATCTATAATTTACGTTCTTCGTTTTTCAGTATTTATATAAAAGAACTTATATATAAAAGAGTTTTATAAAAGAAATATAATAAGTATAATAAGTATCTGAGATTTTTTATACTTTTTATGCAAACTTTGAATAAAATATACATAAAATGATTTTTTTTTACAATAAATGACTATGACGTATATAACAGGATTACGTGCGTCTCCGCAAAAATTCACACGCGAATCTCACATGCGAGTCAACAATTGCGACAGTCGAGACGCGAATTACGAGAACGATAACGCGATTTCTCGGTGTCGACGCGAAAGATAATTCGCTCGAAACGATTCTCTATCTCCCGACGGAGGGCGCGAGAACCCGGCGCCTTCGGCGCCTTAATTGGAAAATGCTAATTAGCATCCAACCCCGACGCGATATTCCCTTTCGAGCGAGTTCGCTTTCTAATTCTCTCTTCCCATCTCTCCCTCCATCCCTTCTGCGCCTTTCCACCTTTCGCCCTCATCTCTGACGCGCCCTTTACTCTTCCCGCGTTCGCTCTCCTCCATTCTGGGGAACGAAATTGAACCTCGCGGGCGGAAATTTTAGTTTGTCTACCATTCTCCCTGTAGAATGGACGAATGGACGTACGGTGACATCGCAAGCGGGATCGATATCACAAAAATTCATGTAACACGATTGTTCACAAGATTTGAAAAAAAAAAAAGAAATGACGAATCCGATTCTAAAATAACAAGCATACTCTCGGATTAAGTTTTTTAATTGTAATTTTATAATTACGCTTTCTCGCATTTAAAAAGTTTCTTGATAGATTTTTGCCATATTTCTTTCTTACTTCCTCTGAAAGTATCTTAATGCCTTCTTACAGCAACCTATTATAGATTTAATCTACTTTAAAATATAATTCTATTGCAGATTTAAACTTTTAATATATCTTAAAGTCTAAGATTGTCAATCATTGTCATTATGACTTTAAAAAAATTTGGAAGAATGACAAAAGTAAATCATGTGAACCAGTTTGACGAAGATGAAAGAAACAAAAAATCTTAGGATATAAGATTGAAATGTCAATAGAATTTAGCAGATTTATATGCACTTCAACGAAAGTACTCGATTGATATTTTTACTTAAATAATTTTTACTTAAATAATATTCAAGCACAATTTTTTAATTAATAATCACGTTTAAAAATTTTTTAATTTCCTTCCTTTCTTTTGCTCTCTTTATAAGTATATATATATGTATATGAATATGTGTGTGAAAACAATTTATTTTATATGAAATAAATAAATTAAATATATAATTATAAAATTAATTATGCATATCTATTTAAGATAATATACATAATATACTTTTCTCACTGAACAAAGATAGAGATAGATTGTAACAGTAACAAATTTATTACTCCCTGACCCTGTGATAATTTTATAAGCAATATATATTTAATTTTATATACGTCATGTTTTACAACACGCTTGTATATTTTCATCCACATCATAGGATCTTTATCTAATCTATGTATTAATAAAAAAATATGTTTGTTTAATTAAAAAAAAAATAAATATAAAAAATATTTATATAATATTTATATAATATTAATTAACAAAGTTTATGCAATTATTAAGTTTTCGTTTCTTAAATTTTTAATTTTTCAAAGAAAAATGCTCGAGATGAAAAAATTTGTATTTAATTTGGTAACTAATTAGACTTGCTGCAAACATCAACACCGTATATTTTATATGTAATATTTTATACGTAATATGTTCAAGCTCCTCGGAAGTGGTGTGCGGATATTATTTCTTTGAGTCATAACAGAAAAATGGTAGTTGCCGGAAAGACTAAGGAAATTATGCAATTTAACAAGGCATTCGCGCAAGTAATTCGAGTTAAGTCGAGCGCCATGGCGATTAAACAGCTCGAAAGGGAAACTGAACTTAACCTTCTTAGAATTTAACCCTCAATTTTTGTTGCCGGCTCAAGTTTCCGGATGCTTCTCCATTATTTTACGATTACAATAAAATTATCCATGTGATTTATATACGCGGCAAGACATTTCGCGCCGATATTCATTCAAACGACAGTGCATCGAATAAAAGCAAATAGGTCGACCACGCCTGAAATTACTCCATTTTCATGACGGTACACTGCACTTCGAGGGATATCATTATCCAGCGGCAGGCATCGAGGATGTTAATCGGAGCATTCGTGCATTACGATGATTGCGCAGGTTAATACAAAGTAGTGCATAATAGTGCCGCTTCAATGCCTGGAATTATATTCCAATCCTGATTAATCACATTAATTATATGAAGCATTGAAATTTATGTAATGAAAAGTGAAATTTTCAAATTTTCAAAGAGATATCAAAAATTTTACATAAATGTAATTTTACTACAAAATGTGTACCGTATTGATAGATTTATTTAATATTTTATATAATTCATATTGTAACTTTATAATTTTACATTATAGCAATTTTATGTCAAAATAGAATTCTGATGTATTTTTATGATGTGAAGTATAATGGGACTGAAATAAATTTTAACAATAAGTTTTAATTTATGTCTGTCGATCAAAATGTTCATACTTATAATTAAATGATATGCTAGTAAATCAATCATTAAAATTAAAATCAAATTATCTCGATAGAAAGGAAATATAGACATGACAGAAGATTTCGAAAAGCAATCAAATTAGCTTATAAGCTTCTAAAACTTTAAAGAAAGAAATATGATAATATTTTATATTATAAATATAATTTATTCTCTACGCACAGTTGTAATTCATATAAACAGATTTAAGAATAAAAATATTAATTTCCCCTCTTTTCTCCGTTTCTCATAAGTATCATTCATATTTATATAAAAGCTGCTTTTACAAGCGTAGTTATTTCATTAAAAAAATGATACTTGTATATTATTTAAAAATAATAGATGATCTCTCTCTCTCTCTCTCTCTCTCTCTCTCTCTCTCTGTATATAAAAATATTTCAAAGGCACTGGGATCTTCGAAGTGCTGCCAACTAAAAATTGGCACTTGCATTGGATTTTACGCTGTGCGATTCAGCGTCGCGGTCAGTTCGCATGTTTCGCGCGATGTTTCGCAACGGTGACTATTATACCGCGCGTATTACAAGAAGTCTCGCGATTACGTCATGCTGTAACCCAAGACAAATGAAACACGCCGGTTGCATGTGGTACAATGCGCCGAAAGCTGTCGTCATCGCGCGCGCACTTAAGGTAAGAGAGCGGCTTTTATACGCGCTGAACATAAGACACTAAAATAAGTATCTCCTGTGTACTTTATAACAGGATACATACATTTATTATCGTAAACATGCGTGTTAAATTTATTTCGATTCGCACGCACCGTATACGATTTTACGTTATACTGTGCGATGACATCTGTTTTCGATATATACAATAACTGACAAAGACAAAAGCTAAATTTTTATAAGAAAGCTTTAAAGCCTTTAAGGAGCCATAGATTGTATTCTAAATGTACAATATCAATGTTATTTCAGCGTAAATTAACAGCAATGAAGTATTAAATAATATCTTTTTTTTTTTTAAGAAGAATAAAACGACAAATTATTACAAAAAATATTAATTAATAAAAAATTAATTAATAAAAATGTTAATTAATTGAAATAAATATATAACACAATCATAAATATAGAAATCTTATTGCTATGAAAATAAGAGCGATACTAGCAACGGTTACTCAATCGCAAGACAGTGACTAAACTGGCATAAAAAGATTAAGCACATGCAAATTTATGCATGCGAAGGCCAATCCCCATAATCGCCTTAAGAACGCACGGAATTAATGCCATCCATTGACTCGTGCGTAATGTATTTTTTGTTACAGGCAACTGGTTCTTTCTTCACCGATCACGGTCGTGCTCGAGTGCACCACGATCACCTCGATGTCACCTCGTGTCCTCTCTAGGAATCTTTATTACGTAATGAATTGCGAAATATCGTACGGTATAAGTAACGGTGTGAAATTTATGCTTGACAAGTGTGTTATATACGAATCCAGTTAATAATAAGAAGCCGTAAATGAAACTGTCCATTTATTATCCATTCTAAATGCCTCGCAAAGACTAGCAATTTATGCATAGTTTAAGAAAAATACATTCCTTTTCAAGCAATATTCTTCTCTTTCTTTTTTAAAAACTAAAATAAAACAAAATTCTATTTAATTTAATGATATAAGACATTCCTTTTCGCAAGTTTAAAAATTAGATGAAATTAAATTATGTTTTATTTGAATAATTTATGTCTTGCATTAACTATTAGATAATAATTCTTAAAATTCATTAAAGTTGTTAAAAGGTTAAAGTTGCCGCTTAAAATAGATGTTAGTTCATATAGCCCGTCTATATAGAGCTATCCCGAAAAAAGATCCATAGGAGTAATAGAATTTTGCTTGCCGTGTAACTCATAATCGATTTTTCCTCGGTGAATTTAATTAGGAGCTTAATTAGCACGCTGTTTTACATTGGAGATTAAAGGACCTTGACGAATTAAGCTTCAAAAATGCAGATGAGTAGCGGAACTCCATTTCCCTATTAATCCGAAGTAAACTTTAACGCGAGAACATCTAAATTTGCGATTCAATTAACATTAATTAATATCTAATTTAAAAATCAGAAGTTTATCATACGATGCATAAAAACATGCGAAATAAATTTCCTCAAAGGAATATCAATATTTTCGGCTCTGCTTTTCAGAAGATCAGGATTTCATTGTTATATTGTATCTACGAAAGCACATTGTACTCAGAGTATCGTAGTCGATTTACCAAATCTCTCGCGAAAGATGACCACGTTGCTTTTGCTACATTGAGTTCGACCGAATGTGGTCAAGACATCGTGCGTAACCATGCTGAGAATCTCAGCCATCTTGCCACTACGTGACAGCGCTTTGGAAGCACCTTATAGAGGTATATGTAGTTGGAAGCCCAGGCGGTACGTGTACGCGAATATATACATATGCAGAAGCGGTTGTGACGCCAATGTACACACTCTCAGTACATACTCTCTACTTGCGCTATCCTGTCTTTCTCATTGATTACGCTCGAGTATTTCAGGGCTTAACAGATGAGACAAGAGAAGATTTGTGAGACGACGATACGAGGAAAACCGTCGTTCGGTAAGAAAAAACCAGAAGAAAGATAAAGAAAGGAGAAGAAAATGATTTATTCTGTTCTCAGCATCACTTCGAAAAACAAGAAATATATTGAAATTTTAAGTTAAATGCACATACATATTAAGTGGCATTTTGTTTGTAGGTAAAGAGTTAAGACGTTATGCATTAATAGACATTTTGTTTATTAGTGAAGAGTTAAGATGTTAAGAATATATTACACATATTTTTTTCAAGATATATATATACTCTCTCTTATAGATTCAAACGTATTTCTATACGTAGCAAAGTTTAAAAAAAAATGGAGAACAAAAATGTTATTTATTTTTATTTTCTATTGAATTTTTTAAACATGATAAAAATCATAATAGCGATCAATATCAGTTTAGTAATTTAAGCTTTGACGAGAAACGTATATTATGTACAATAAATAATTGTATATAATATTGTACTAACTGTGTTTACAATTATAGGCAAAGAACTTTATTTTAATCTACGTACAATTACTCTCGTCTAGCGCAGCTCAACAAATAGATACTCCGATAAAGTATAAGGAGTGCAAATGTAAAGGAGAGAGAGTCAAAGTGACGGATAGGGGGAATGGGGAACGAGAGAGAAGTACCTATATGCACAGACTCGCATAATCCTGCCAGTTCACGTACAGGGTGTTCGTGATTATCCGACATCCTGAGCAAGCAATTTCTCATGGTCACTCGAGAACCCGTTGGTAATCTCCCGGCCACTCGGCGCGCTAACGTACGGTGCCGCGACAAAGGGATTCTCCAAATTTCTCTCCTCCAACAAGGAGCCGAGTCTGTCTTGCGGTATCAGCGCCGACACGTCGACATTGATGAACAGCGAAATTCGATCCTGACCGAAATCTACATTTAGGCAAGGTCGTCTTTGTAGCAACGCCATTCGAAAGGTGCCGAAAATATTCAATGTCCTCTTTATATATTAATTCACTTACGAAAATAAAAGTATGCAAGAATAGAATCAAATAAATCCATATATTACTTCATTTATTGATTGATTTATTTGCTAAATTTTCTAAAGCAACCAAGCTGTAAAAATATTATTTGTAAAAATATTATTTGAGACAATATACATATACAATGTACTATAAAAATCGCTAAAAATTAAAATGAGTATTGTTGCTAGCTTGGTAATAATAATAATAATAATTACATTTATCAAACAAATTTTTAATAAAGCTGAAAGTTTTTAATTTTAGACGTAGATATACTAATTTAAATTAAACAAAAGAAAATAGATTAACATGAATCTTTAAAATTTGTTTATTTACATTAAAAAAAAAAATGTTAATTGTAACTTAAAAACGTCTTTAAATTAAAATTAACATTTTATTTTTTACAGTGTATGTTTATCCTTGTTAGACATAAAAAAGAAAGAATATGAAAAAGCAGTGAATGACAGAAACAAAGATACAAACGTCAAGAGACTCTGAAATATTTATTGATGACAGAAATCTATCAATTATTTGTATATTAAACACGAATATTCCATTATCAACTTTTGGATAAGTTTAATAAGGCATCGATCTGTATATAAATTGAGAAGGAAACTACTCTCTTTAGAAAACTTCAGAAATAAAAATATTTTATATTATTAAAAGTATTTTAATTTTTAATTGTGAATAAGATCGACATGTATAACTAATTTTAATGATAGTAATATAACAAAGATAATGAATGTATTTCTTTACGAGTATAAATAAGGCTAAAATAAATGAAAATGTTAAAAAAAAATTCTTTTAGAAGTAAAAGAAGAGAAAGTTTATTTAAATCATCATAAAGAATAATAATTAAAATATTAAATTGTAATATGGGTACTGTGAAGTTCTTATCTTGCTCCAAGAACTATAATAATGGATGCTTCCGATCGTAAAATGGGTAATCTACATAATTGAATGGATTTAACGCTCCGCGAAAGAAATTACGCCGACCACAATAGATAATGATTGAGAAGGATAGCGCATAAGTACACGTTAATTATATTCATTAAAACCGCCACACGATATGACATCGGGGCGTCGCGTGCTGTGCTCTCCGCGAAAAATGAAGTAACGAGATTACTCTTTCGCCGAAGTGAGCGGACGAGTGAGCTTCTTTTTCATCGCGGCCTTAAGTCAACAGCATTAATTAAATTTCCAGTCAAAATTAAATTTACATAATTCCCCGATTGAATTTCGATCCGAGCTTGGACGCAATGGAGAATTGCGCGGCAAGCAAAAATAGAAGAATTAATTAAAAACGCTATTTTATGAAAAAATAAAAATTGCCTGCATCTCTCCCCCCCCCTCTCTCTCTCTCTCTCTCTCTCTCTCTTTCTCTTTCTTTCTTTGTTACACGATTCGTTTGGCATAGCTTTCTTCTAGTATATGACGTACATCTCATGGATTAAGTATATGCGATGTGATTGTAGCAAGATCGGCAGGTAGTCCCGGCGTTTTCTCGGGGTCATCCTATACAAGATAGGGGCCTCACAGAGTAGCCGTTGATGTAGAAGGGATAGGAGGGAATGGACGAGAGGAGGGAGACTTTGTCGTGGTCGGGCCTTTAGGATCGAGTCCCACGCGTTCCCAGACATTCCAGCTAGTAATTGCAGGCTGCCGCCTCCTATCTTGTCGACGTTGGCTCGCTTCTGAGCCAAGTCCGTGGTCTCTCCTTCGCTCTTCCGAGGTAGATCTCTCCTTTCCTTTCCATCCTCCATCCTCGTTCCTCTTTCTTTCCCGCCCAGATCTTTCTTTTTCTCGTAACACGTCTGCCCTCTGCTCTTCGCCATTGCCCTTTCCCTCGCGAACACGATTCTTTGCATCGTGATGCTGCTGTTGCCGCTGCTAATGCCGATGTTGCTGCTGCTGCCGTTGCTCTTCCTTCACCAGCACCACCTCCACCTTCTAGCTCTTTCTCTCGCTCGTTGCTATAGTCGCTCGTTAGTACCGGGAAAAGCAAGTCGAGTACCACAAGTATCCCGATGCTAAGAGAGCATCGGCCAGAAATCGCTCGTAGAGCATGCATCAAAGGATGAGTACGCAATGGGAATAGGCACGAAAGATACCGTGACGACGACACGACGACGACGATGGCTCACGGACAGGAATAAACGGCGCGGTAGGTAGTCGTTGATGGCCGAGAGTTACCGAGTAAGTCGCGTTAACCGGCAAAGAGTAAATATCAATCTCGTAGAGAGATGCCGGTAAACGGGTTGCGTTGTAGAAGACCTGAACAGTTACAAATTATCGCGATTAGCGCCGCGGTAGGTTGAACTTAGTCAAGAAAACAAAAATCGGAGCGGGTAGCTTATTAACTAAACGTGCGATAAAGATACCACATTAGAAATATTTGCGTAATATAGTCATACAGTAAATAAAATGGACTGAAGTACTGCGGCGTTTTAAATAGATGAGATCTTATTACCAGAAGACGTATGTTTATTAAAATTGATAAATCGAAAATAGTCTTGAAAGAAATACATATTAATTTTCTCTTAAGATGTTTTATTTTTGTATTTAATTTGATCAATTTCTTGATGGTTTGGCGACAATTTATTTGAAAACATACGCTGAAAAACGTGCTTCAATCCAGCTGTAAAATGGTAATCGTTGACACACGAAATATATATTAGCGGCTGCTTGTTTCGAGTAGTGCATACAACGCCGTTATGAGAACGATCTAGCTTGGATCAGTTCCAAACGTGCTTATCATTTGATTAACCGTCTTAGTCTCTCGCCATTTGTGTCAAGGAAGGAAGAGACAGAGAATCACCGGATCAGCCGTGTTAGACATGTATTTATCTACGATATGGTTATGTCATTTCTTTATGATCCTCTCCACTATAGGCTCTTGAAGAAATGGAATTATTATTTGAATTATTGAGTATTATAGCTGATTCGGAAGTATTACACAACTTTTCACATAATAAAAATCGTATAGCGCACTCGATCAATCTGTATGAAGTGCTACTATTATTTGAACTGCTAATCATGTCGTACGAGTATCAAATTTGACTTTATCATGATGACTGAATTTATATTATATATATATATACAAAGCTGATCACTAGACTAAACAGATAACAATGAGTAACTCGTAAAGTTTCATGTTACATGCAAATTAAATTTCCAACCTCATGCAAAATGCTATAAATACTCCAATAGAATAATAGAAGGTTCATTCCAATTATTATCAATTAATCAATATATATTTTACATCGATCAGATTAGATGATTTTGTTTAACATATTTAATACAAGTCTGTCATCGAATTGAAAGATTCTTAATTTGTCCAATTTTATAATGGCGAGCGTTTTATTTCCTATTGAAAATGGCGACTTAGATCGTTAATATTGGTAAAATCTATTCGAGAGCCAAAGTATACTCAAAGACGATTTCCACGTTCTGACCGCACTCGCAATCCTGCTCTTCAACTTCCCACCGATCACGTAGCTCTCTTCGATTCTTCTTCGTACTGTCGCTTCGTCACCCTCTCCACGACGAAATGCTGCGCCACTCTTCTACTGGCTGCGCTCCAGCATGCCTCGGGTTTTAAGAAGAACGCGGTCACTTCTGTAACCGCATCGGGGTCACCAGCTTTCGCGTGGGAACGATTGGACTGTCGATTTTTGTGCATTTGCCTCGAGAGTAAATGGCATTCGCATGAAAATCATAAAATTAAATATATAGAGAGATAAAAACAAACTAAAAATATATACATTGCCCGAAACATTACGTAAAAGGATTCGCAAACTTTGCGTTATAATAACTAAATATAAGATATTAGGACAGTATTAAATATACCTTTGTATATTTTAAATTAAACGGAAATGAGAAATTTAATTGACATTTGCTACAAGTTTCATTGACAACAAAAAGACACATTTTACGTAACGCGCGACACAAAGAAAAAAGATAAAAAGCTACTCCTCTATCTATTTTTATTAATTCGGAACTTTCGCGCAACGAATTGAATTAATGCCCGATTCGAAAGTTTTCCCGAGCGTTCAGAGTTTGTATCCCCTGTAGCTTGCGGCTACTCGTGAGCAACAACCGCGAAATGTTAAACCGTTTCGAAATGGGAATTTCAATCTCTACAACCACCGAACCCAGAATTCTTCATAAAGTATAAGATGCTTATTAAAAATTGTTTCTTCTAACCATAGAATGTTCGTTTAAAATGCAGCTCCTAATATAAATGAGCTTTTTTATTTCCATACTATAAAAAAGTTAACTATCCTATTGTATATATATTTAATTTTTTATAAATTCATTGAGACGAATCAAATGTCCAAAGTTTATGTTACATTTTTAAAAACAAAATATTCATTAATATGATAGAGAGTGCTAAGGATCGGTCAAAGTTAGATCTTTCGAATGATATAATATTTTTGATTTATGAATTTATCTCAGATGTGATTGTGCGCCGAAACGTTCGGACATTTTAAACACAATCACTCTGAGATTCTAATAATCGCAAGTCGAAACATTCGGACATTCGCATATATTGTATATAATTCCTATTTCAATCAATGAACTTTTATTGCGAAAAATATTACCTCAATCAGGATTCGAACCTGAGAAAGTCGAGAGGTCCCAGGATGACATAATATTTGAATCCTGGATGACGTAATATTTTTCGCAATAAAAGTTCATTTGAATTGAAATAGAGAGAATTATATATACGCGTCACATATGAGATAAATTAAATTCATGAATCAAGCATATTATTGGATTGTCCGGAAAGTTCGTATCGATGTTGAAGGAAAATTGAAACGCAGAAGATTTAAATTTTAGTATACATTTATTAAATTATATAGGTTAGTCGGCACGAACTTTCCGGACAACCCAATATATTATTCAAAATATCCAACTTTGATCGATCCTTGGCGCTCTCTACCACATTTATGTTGTGCATTAACTCGGTTGGATTTTATTTCAAAATATTCATTGTTTCAAAATTAATTGCTGATGTAATTATATTTTTAAAAATTAAATAATAAATAAAGACAGTTGAAAAAACGTCAAATAAAAAAATAAAAAACAAAAAATATATGCAAATAACATATAACATCACATAAACATAACATATAATTTATATAAATCTTCGGTATATGAAAATAATCTGAATTAATATCCCAATAATAAATAAAAAAATTAGTAATCAGTACATACATTAGATAGATAGCAGAGAACTTTTCATACAAATGAATTCGAAATAAAATAAATAACATTTTTTAAAATCTGTTTCATGTCATATTACGATAAATGATTTGTATAATACTACTATTAATATTTGAGATAAAATATTCAATATTATTCGGCTGACAATATTTAGGGCTGACAGAATAATATCTCGCAAAAGCAGGAATGTATTCTCGTAGTTTAGTACGACGTTGCATGCGACATCGCGATTAAAGCCATCGTCGTCAGTCGTTATTACAAACATTAGCGCGTAATTGACGCTGAAAATGTTTTGGGTCTAATTGCTATCGTGCGGACGACGAGTTCCATCGCGAATCCTGGAAATGCATTCATATCCTCCATGCCCTATGCAACTGCTAGGCGAAGTGAATGAACGAATGAATGTTTTACATGGCAAAAAAAAAACAAATTTGCGCAGCACGATTTTCGTATATTTCGCGAATTTCGTTGTTGATAATTAAGAAACAATAAAACGGTATTAAATGTCGCGTTCTCCGTCGTTGTTCTATTTAAAGAATTGCAAGAGTGCTACGGATAATTTCTGAGGACAGCTATTATATGAAAACAATTTTTACTTTTATATGAATTAATTCAATTGTAAGTTATATTGAGAAATTCTTCAAAAAGTTAATTTCTTCTTATAAAACAGAAAATGGAAGTAAAAATAATACTTAATTACTTCCAAAATAAATAATCCAAATTTATTTGCGCCGATCAAGGAAAATATTTTCGAAGAAATAGAGTCGATGGCATGAGTTATCCATTCAATAAATCTCGCTAAGGATGTAGTCCTTTTCCCAAGGGATGCGACAGTACATACAAAAGTCTGAAAAGAAGGACGAAG
>Ga0157364_1004137_pt1 | contig 14391 bp, 8 predicted proteins | sample AttsexASBM2_FD_111476 | JGI IMG/M metagenome (GOLD analysis project Ga0157364, IMG submission 111476) | Fungus gardens microbial communities from leaf cutter ant in Ribeirão Preto, State of São Paulo, Brazil - Atta sexdens ASBM2 | ecosystem: Host-associated > Fungi > Mycelium > Unclassified ... | reverse complement strand
ATATAGAATCGAGCTGCCAGTGCAAACCTGTTGTTAGAGAGAGTGTACCGCAATGAATGAATTAAAACAGGACATACTATGAATTTTTGACAGTCACTGTGTTGATGATAATTCTGGTGCATTATTGAATAATATGAATCATGTAGATTTATCAAACGACTATCATGATTTATAATCACCCCTTCTTTCTCTTGTACCACCATCTTGTATGGTAGCGCCCGTAAGAGACCTAGGGAATAAATCTTTTTCTTTTTCTTTCAATACACATTCTCAACAAAGCTCTCAATTACCAACTGTGTTTTCAACGAATTGCACAAGGATGGACAGATTATCTTCAGGACCTTCTCCTAACAACGCAGACGAGGTGAGAGGCAGAAATCCCACTTCTAAATCATCGGTTTCTAGGGATTCGTCAATGTCTTCCACCAAATCTTCGGTTGCATACCATGAGAGGATGGAAAACAACAACGATATGGACGTCGACGATGTTTCTTCTGAGCCGGCAAACGACTCGACCCAGGAGAAAAGCATTCGGGGTGGTGAGGCGACTAATACCAGAAACAGCATGGGTACCACGAGTCAGCAACGTGGTTCCAATGAGAATCCAAACACGACTCCTATGCACGGTGATGACATAGGGTACAACGTTCCTTTACCGTACGACCTCAATGGGCCCACGGAACCTGAATTATGGGACGGAAACTTTCACCCGATATCTCTCCATGGATCCATGGAACACCTCGCCTCTGACGCCAAAAGCATCAGGGACTCTCTTGCATTCATGGCTAAGTACATGGGAAACAAACAACTTGACCCAACTAGGTCCAATGAGATAGAAGACTTCAAAGGTATTGGAGAGGCAATTTGGAGTTTTATTTCTTCAGTCTACCAAGCCAAATGGGATATGCTAACTGCTGACAAGAATGGTAATTCTCTCAAGCAAAAAGTTTCAGACAAACTCATCCCAAGAATCATCCCATTGACAAATCGCAACAATAAGCCTGTGGATAAGTCTACCCCAGCAACCATCAATAAAATGCTGCCCCCCTATCTCAGCCAAATTGCAGAAGGAAGTCAATCAGATTTCTAAATACTTCAAGAACAACAAATTCAACAATGGTTTCAGTAACTCCAGCAAATTGTATGTGCAGGCTTCAAAGCAATACAGTGCACAAACATCCAAATCAGCTAACAACACTTTGGATGTCATCAAAATCAAGGACATCTTCCCTGCATTAAATGCTCAAAAAGTTGATCAAATTCACAAAATCATCACTAGATCTTCTAAGCCTAAACTGCAAATCCAAATGACCACCAAAGGTCTATCCAGGAAGCAAGTCATTATTCCAATGAGTAGTGACAATATTAGCAAGTTCATGAAGAATAGTTCACTTCATATTACCAGTATCAACTGATTGTTGAAGAACACTAAGTTGGAAATCCTTGTCAACTTTATTTGATCAGATGTATCAAGCATCACTGTTGTTACTAACAAAGTTGCAGTTCAATCTGACCTCTACATCATCAAGAACTACATCAAAAAAGCTGATGACATCGATACCACCAACATCAATACACCCTGTTTTCCCCAATCAAAGTTCTATTTAAAAATTATAAGTATTCTGTACTTCCCCCATGACAATTCGAATGAATGCCTCGCACCAAATGAGGTCGAAGACATAATAAAACAAAACCAAATTTTCAACAACATCGTCCTCGCATCGAAACCGCGAATCATCAAGGTTTCACCTAAGTCTAATATATCAATCATCTGGATTGACATTTGGAACGTTCAGAGTGGCAGTAAGGTGAAGGGTCTTATTAACAGGTGCTTCAATGTAGAAAGGTACATCATGACAATTCAAGAAGCCAACATAAATTCTAATGTTTCTCAATGCAAGAACTGCTGGAAGTGGGGACATGCGACATTGTCATGCCATATCTAGGAAGCTAAATGCATCAAGTACAATGGCCCTTACAAGACTGAGAACCACTGTCAGTTTGTATGGTGTTGCAAAGTGAATGAAAAGATTAATTCTCCTTGCTTCAAGACAAAAAGGTGAGCTATGTCCATACATATTCAAGTGCTCAAATTGTTATGGGGATCACCAAGCTGACTCTAATCTGTGCCTGTTCTAGAAGTATAGATTCCATCGTGAGTGGCACATCAAGAAGTATAATGAGATCTATTGTTATGGGATGCTTTGGACATAAACAATTTTTTTTCTTTTTCTTTTATTTTCTGACTTTATAGGGATTTTTTTTTCTTTTTCTTTTTCTTTTCTTTTGGACAATGAAGAGGCACGTGACACTGCAGTTACATGACATGTCACATGATATGACGTCATAGGCCTAGAAGGTGGTGGAAGGATCTAGAAAATGACGACAGGACACATATATACAATATGGCAATCTTGAGGTGAGCATGAGGAAGGAGCATGGACATAAGGGCAGGGTTAATTATTAGTAGCATAGACCATGAGGACTTTGTATAAATAGGACTCTAATTAAGAAGAGGCTCCTTGTTGAGTTCTCTTGTGAACTATCCACATTATATCTGCTTTTGAGATTTACTCGCTTATGTGATCATTTGTCATTGTGATAAGTGGTTGCCACAACATCCATGAAAACAGGTCGACCTCCATTTGCTCAAATGTGAACAATACATTGCAATGAATTGTAATATTCTAAAAATTTTCTCTCAGAACATTAGAAAGAACAAATTAATCATCAACACCATTCTAGAGACTCAGTTCTCATACAACATCATATTCATTCAAGAACCTCCCTGGTCTATCATCCGCTCCATTCCCAGCTTCAATAACTATGAAGGAGAACCACTTGTTGGGATTTCTCATCACCCCAACTGGATTACATTCACCAGACTTCCGTCCAACCAGTCGGATTATCCAAGAGTCACGACTTTCATCAACATTCGTATTTCTCGTTTGCGTTTTTCATTGCAAAATGACATTTTAAATTACAGAGACATTTCCTATATTTCTTGTTTGAACCAGAGTTCTACTTTCTTCATGATCAATGTCTACTCTGACTCGTCCCAATCAGCCTTAAAGTATCTAAAGGATACAGAGGTCGACATTCCTATATGAGTGCCTAGTGAGGTCAGACATTTGATAACTGATAATAGAGAAACATAAGAAGCTTATAGAAGACTTGAATGTTCTGAAGGATTTGAAAATGAAACAATAAGAACTTTCAGATAAAGATATATTACTTAGTTAGGATTTTGTATAGAGTGACTAGTAATATGTTCATTTTAGTTATTAAGTAATAGGTTTAATGTGTTATCTGTAGAAGAATATATAGAAAATTGTGACTTGTCTCACACACTCAAAACCCTACTCCTGACCACTCCACTTTTCCATTCTCTCTTTACCACCAAAAAGACTTTTTTCATATTCTATTATAAGTGTGCTTAATATCTATGAAGCTTTAATATATCTCTCTACTTCTCTAGAAACTACAGATACATCATTATTAAAAAGCATCATCTAAATACTCACAAATTCTTCAAGTTGGTATCTGTCTACAATGTGGATAGGACTTTCAACAAAGCAAGAAAGATATCAGAAGTGGTAGACATCATCCTTTAGTACAAGACCTATATGGATCAGACTCTCCTTATAGTTCCATATCTAGACAATCAAGACCTTATTTTAAGATTCACATGTCTGAAATTATGCAACCCTGAAATCAACTAGCAAAAGAGAAAACTGCTTATGACTTATTGTTCTACTTGCTGTTCCAGCTGTCAAATTGTCTAGAAAATGGATAAGCTGAGAGTAAGAGCTCTAAAGATATATCATCTTAGTCTTCTCTCTGTTATGACTTAAGACTAAGAGTTTAGTACATATCTCTGGTGCATGGTCTGTATATACTTACATCTAGCCTATTCTAAATATTATGAGTTTTATGTAAATAAAGTCATTATATCTTTTATAATGTATAATATCATCCTTTTATTGTGTCACATGACACAACCATAATCTTTGCATGATGGTTGTTACAATTTGTTATACCACTTTGTTTCTTCTAAGTTGAAATGAGAGATAAAGAGGAAAAGAGAAAGGAGAAAGGAAAATTCAAGTAAAAAATATCAAAGTCTTTAAATAAGAAACTAGAACTGGAAAAGAACAAATCCACCATATTTGATTCTAACACTTCCTGCATTAATAGAAGATTTTTTGAGAGCAAGAGATTACCAATCCCAAAGCTTATTAAGTACTATAAGAAGATAAAAGACTACATTTACATGACCAGGTTACTATTTGAGCCTGAAATTCATACTGTTATAATGACATCTCAGTATCTCTCTATAACTTTTAAGAAAGCCCAGATTTTAGTAAAAATAACTTTGCAACTTTTACTGTATATTTGGAACTTTGAGTCAGTGTTTACAAAAGAGGACTTTGATATACTCCTAGATCATAAATAGAACCATATGTTATAAACTTAGATTCTGAGTATTAAACAAAAGTATAGTTCTTATATTAAGCAACATATGAGAACTTTCTAGAATTTCTAGTATAAACTAGTTTACCTTATATACTATAGCTATATTACATAATATTATCTGTTTTAGAACCTGGTTTTTTTATAAGTAACTGTTATATATGTTACAAGTTAGCCACAGTTATTGTTACAACATTATATAACTAGGAAAAGGTTATAACCTCATATTACAACTCTTTAACTAAGTTCAAATATGAAAAATAGAAATAAAAGATAAAAATAAAATAAAAGAGAAGAAAACAAGTAAAAAATAAGTCTACTATTCTTAATTTTGATACTATACCATTGAACTTATCTTGAATGCAAAGTCCAAGCCTTCTAAGATTGATTTACCTACTATTACTAGCAAAGCAGTTCAAGCTTGATATCTACCTGGCTAAAAATCTCCATACTGATTAAATATATGTTCTCTATAGCTATAATAATATTTTTTATTAAGAAAGATAGTCCTCATTAATTTAAGACTATAAAAATCTCAATGCTATGATTGTAAATAATAAGGATCCACTTTTCTATTATAATACACTTCTAAACTCTAATGATTTAATTCAGTTTTATTTTGATTTTATAAATTTCATTTCTTTTGTTCTTGATTTATTTTAGTTTTAGTTCTTTTTAGTTTTATTTTATTTAGCAATAGAGGATCATGTAATTATAGTATGTGACTATATCACATAAGATGATATTATAAGTCTAAAAGAAAGTAGAAGAGTTTAGAGTAATAATATTAGATGTTATAGCTTAAATCTGTAAAAACATACTTATGTATTGAGTGACATAAGAGAGCTATGAACTCAATAGAGTTCCTACTACAGAGTAGTCTACTTTATATACCTCTAAGAGTTGGTCTATATATATTCAACCTACTCTAAAGCTATGACTAAGTTTTTCTAGTAGTTTTTATGATATTCTATCAAGTTATTTGACTGTGTGACTGTGACTGTGACATCTGTAAATATCATACCCTTTAGCTAAGTCCAAAGAAGAAAATAAGAAAAATAAACTATAAAAGAAAAGAGAAATCATGAAAAATAGAAATGTTTAAATCATTGCTTCTTTCTTTCATACCACCATCTCACATGGTAGTGCCCAAAAGAATCTTAGTGGATATATCTTTTTCTTTTCATCTAAGTATACTATATAACTTCCAAGAGTGTTATAAGATGAAAGTATGGACAGACTTTAGGGTTAGGGTTAGGACAGATAAGATATAGTAGTAGTTATATTAGTTTATGACAAGAGAGAGAGGGCACATGACTGGGGAAGTCACATGACATTATGTCATAGGGTCTAGAGTAGTTTAGAGTAGTCTAGAGTGGTCTGGAAGAGTCTAGGGTTAGGATGACGTCAAGAGACAGGAGTTCCTCATGGTGTACACATAGTGCACACATGTATGACAAAGATTAAAGAGTATGATGTCAGGGCACATGGACATAGCATGCTGGCCTTGAGGTAGACGCATAGTGGATGAGTAATAGACATGAGGACAGAGCATGAACATTAGGGTAGGCATAGAGAAGTCGTAGCATGAACCAAGGACACTTATATAAATAGTCTGTAGAATACTGTTGTGGTTCCCTGTCGAGTTCTCTTGTGAATACACAACTCGTGTTCCTACTAGATATCCGCCTTTAAGATTTACTTGTAGTAACACTATTGGACTTTGTGTCTAGTGGTTGCCACAACAAAGAGCCTCTCAACAACATAGCAATGAACATAAAGATTAATAAAAGAACAACTTTTGTATTAGAGAAACACAAGAGAACTTGATAGAGAGCTCTTTATAAAATAGTCTACTTTATATACTCTTACAGATGGTCCGTGCTAGGTACTGTGCATTCTGCCCTAAGTGACCATGTGTCAAGCATGTGGCCAACATGTGGTGTCCATATTGTATAATGTCATTTTGTTCCAGAGCCTTCTACTTTCTTCTTTTAAGTCTTGTGATTAATACTGTGACCATACCATCAGATGTGACTGATGTGACTGATCACTTCTTCCCCTAACCCCAGAGTTCTAAAAATAGAAAAATAGAAAATAAATTGAAAGGAAAATAAAATGAAAATGAAAATGAAAAACTAAGTCCATATTCTTTGATCTTGATATTCTAGGGCTTCCTCAGTATATTCAAATGTCTCATCTTCTACTTACAATGAATATGTTCAAGTTTTAGCAAATAACCCTTCTTGGGCTGAACAAGTTGAAGAATTTGATGTACTAGTGTTGTCTTATATATTCCCAAAAGTAGAAGAAAGTAACAATGCTAATAAGAAAAAAATATTAGAATTTGTGCCAAAACCTCATAGTGCAAACATTGACAACATGTGTCCATGGAGGTTGGAACCTTCTGTTATTTTTTGCTCTATAAATCAACTTGTGGATTTACAACTGTAGGATGGTAACTTTTGCTCTATTTTTATTTTTGGTATAAATAACTGTTTGGAAGACAATAATAAAAACATTGCTTGCTTACTTTACAAAATGGCTATCTTCATTAGACAAAGGAAATTTGAAGACAAGACTGCTAGACGTATTCTACAAATTGGAGAATTCAGTTTTGCTGTATAGGATTTTATCTTATCTATCTATGAATCTAGATGGGATAAATTAAATGCTAACAAGAATGGTAATTCTTTCAGACAATGTGTCTCTTCTTAATTCAAGACCAAGATTCTGAAAAACATATCAGATAATAATCAAGTTTCATCCAAACAAGATAAACAGGCTAAAGTATCAAAAGTTCCTTTCTCAATTCCTTTTAGGCTAAGTAAAAGCATTTTGGCCAAGTTGAAATTTTTTAAAAAGAATTAAACATTATCTATACCTATCAAACTTATATAATGCAAGCTTCATCAAATAATACCAATGACATTATTAAAATCAAAGAATCTTTTTGAAGCTTTTTGCTAACAAAGTTTCTAAAATCCACAAAGTCATTAACAAGATAGAACAGAAAGAAAAATCTAAACTTAACTACTAAGGGACTATCAAAAAAAACAGATTATCATCCATATAGGTTCCAACAATATTGTAAACATCAACAGACTCTTGAAAGGATTTAAATTGGAAGTATCTGTTAACTTCATTTGCTTAGATAATAAAGGTTTACTCTTAACCACTAACAAAGTTGTAGCTTCTTCTAACCTAAACATCATTGAAAAGTACTTAAAAGAACTAAATAATGTTGATAGTAATAAAGTTATGAGCTCTAGGCTACTGCAATCTAAGTCATAGCTAAAAATTCTTGGAGTTTCTTACTTTATAGAAGATACAAACACTCCTATCTCATCTAATATTATTGAATGCATTATCAAATCAATACACATTTTCAATAACATTGTACTTACATATTAATCTTATATTATCAAAGCATCTCCAAAATTGGATATAGTAGTTATTTAGATTGATATTTGAGACTCCCAAAGTGGCTTGAATGTAAAAATGCTAATTAATAGATGTTTCCATATCAGGAACCATATTGCTATAATCTGTGGAACCAATATGAATCCTGGAGTTTTTCAGTGCAAGAATTGCTGAAAGTAGAATCATACCACTTTTGCATACCAAATTCATGGAGAAAAATGTCCAAAATGTAATAAGCCACATAAGATCAAAAATCATAGAGATATGGCTTAGTGTTGTAAAGCTAATTTCAAGACAAACCCTCTTTAACTTGAAACCCCTAAAGACAAATCTTGTTCGTATTTCTTTAAATGTGTTAATTGCAAAGATGATCATTAAGCAAACAGCTACAACTGTTCTTTCTGGAAACACAAGTTCAACTACAATTGATATAATGAAAAGTTCTAGAAATTAGAGCCAATTCAATTCACTCAAGTATAGGTAGGTCAAAACAATAATTTTACATAATCTAAGGATTTTTTTGCAAAACATTTGCAAGAACCATCTTCTTCTAGATATCATCTTGGAAAATAATATAAATTTCAATATTATTCTTATTCAAGAACTTTTATGATTTATTATTTGGTCTATCTCTAGCTTATCTTCTAAGAAAGGTAAATAAATCATTGGTACTCCTTATCATCCTTCATAGATTATCTTCTCAAGATAATTGACTAATAACAATGATCACCCAAGAGTTATTACTTACATCAATGCCAGGCTTTCTCAATTATTCTTCTCACTCAGAAAGGATATTATCAATCTCTTTCTTTAATCATGGTATTATTTACTTCATTATTAACATTTACTCTGATGATTAGCAAACTGTCTTAAAATATCTAAAGAATATTGAGGTAAACTTAAATAATGTCCTTATTATAACAGAAGACTTTAACATCAAGGATAACTATTAAGATCTATTATATCCTTATTATTATACTCATGTCAATATTCTTAGGGAAATAGCAGATTCATTTGATCTAGAGTTATCTATGCTTATCAATCAAATCTCTACTTAATATGCTGATAACCCCAATAATACAAATTTGGTCATTAATCTGATGTTTCTTCAATGTTAGATATGGTTTACACTAGTAAATGAAAGTTTGTGGAGTTGGCTTGGAAATGTATAGAATATGTAACTCTGTGGAAAGAGCTTGGTGATGTAGACTTGTAGAATGATCTTAGCTTCAGCTTATGTGCTGTGCTATCTGTCTGCCACATGGTTGCAACTTCAGAAAAATAGATGAAGTCTAAGATGGGAGTAAGTACTGATTGAGTATATCACTGTTGAACACTGGGGATTAAGTTCAATAAGAGTTATTTTTATTAATTATTGGACTAGTGAATTATAGTATAACTACTAATCTTATAAACATATCAGATGTATAAGAGATGCTCAGGATTTCAATATCTTGCTCTAAGTGGAGGTTTTAGTAGTAAGATACTGATAAGAGTAAGATAGGAGAATATAGGAGAACATTGTCATAGAAGACTGGATATCTGGATTATTGCATCACTACCATAGGGACATGTTACAAGAAAGGGGGCTATTACAAAAGACAGGCTTGTTTTATAGATATTAAAATGACAGCATCACTGTGAGGACATATCTCTCAAATAGATGGACTTGACATATGACATTTGAGTCAATTCCAAAGAATTCAAAAATCATTCCATTTTATCTGATCTAAGAAGTCTATTTGATCATGCTCCTTTAATGGTTAATATCATTATCAATGAAGAATTCATCTAAAACAATCATCATACTATTATCAAAAATAACGAGGAAGAAGAAAGTTTCATCAAGAAGCTTAAGAACAAAATTGGTAATATTGATACTACTAATATTTCTGACAGAGAATCACTCAAAAAACATTCTAAAGCTTGGTAGAACTAGGAGTGTGGTAGAGATTTAAATGTTTACAGAATAACCAAGACAAGTTGAGATTGGAAGAAATTCAAGGAAACAGTTAAAAAAACAAAATATTTTTTTTTCAATAATAAGATTCAAGAAATAGTATCAAAAAATAAAAGACTATGGAATTTGATGAACTGGATCAAAAATCTCAAGCTACCAGCTATGAAAGCCATTTAATTTGACAGATGTCCATACATCAAACTTAATGTGTTAGATATGTGAAGTTTAGACACTAGCTTTTTTATTTAATCTCTTTTTCTTTTTTGATTTTTCTTTTCTGTGAACCTAGAGTTAGGGTTAGAGTGATGAGATCACACTGTCATACACCAGTCACATCAGATGACATGGTCACAGTAATGGTCACAAAGTCATGAGACACATAAAAAGATGTAGAAGATTTTAGAAAATAATGTTATACAACATGTAGAACATATGTTGACCTTAAGGTGAGCACATAGTCTTTAGGGTAGGCTAGAGAAGTAGTTAGCATGGACTACCTAGCTTGGTATATAAGATAGACTAGTTTGTATAGAGCTTTCTATCAAGTTCTCTTGTGTTAACCCAATACAAGATTCATTTACTTGTTCTACTCTAAGAACTTGAGTTTGTAACACAATGATATTTGGTAAGCCCTCCATCAAATCTTTAATTTGGCACAAAATCAAAATATTAGCATATGTCTACTAAAAGAAATTTCCTTGAAACTTCAATTAGAGTGGTCAACTTTTTCTAAAGCAGAATTCATTGATGCTATTAAAAATTGTAACAGTTTATCAACTCTTACTAATAATTTTCAACAAAGTGAGATTTAATCCCAAAATTTCTTTGTTCTTTTCTAATTATTTAATTAATAAAAAGACTCAATATATTTGGAACAACTTTATCTCTCCTTTTTTCAAGGCTGACATAGAAATTGGCTAAGGGTCAGCTCTTTCTCTTATTCTTTCTGTCTTATATATTGTTTCTATCTTCTACATCTTTAAAAAAAAAGACAAAATCTTTCTTTGAACATTTCCATTTGCATTTTATCATTTGTCAATGATGGACTTTTCATTTCTCAGAAGAAATCTTATAAAAAATCAGATACAAATTTATTTTGTAGTTATATCACTATTTCTTTTCTTTTTGATTAGTTTGGACTTGCTGTTGAAAACAAAAAATTGGAGGTCTTCCATTCTTCTAGGGCAACAAAGAATTACAATCCCCTTCTATTAGATCTAGAGCTATTAAGAGAACCTCTTTTGCAACTAAAAAACTATTGAAAATACCTTGGTTTTATTTTTGACAGAAAGCTATCTTTCTGTTACCATATCCATTTTTATTCCAACAAGGCTTTGTTCACCATCAAGAGTATAAAGATGTTGGGAAACTCTACTAGAGATTTGTCACTCTCTTACAAATAACTTCTCTATAGGACATGTGTAATACCCATTACTCTTTACAGCTTCTAACTTTAGTACTACAAAAAGATATTACTTTTCCATTCTCTTAAAGAGTTAAAAAAGATACAACAAAGAAAAGCTCTATGAATTATGGGTACTTTCCACACCTTGCTATTGTGAAGAGTTGAAACCATTGCTGGACTCATTCATATTTATTTTTATCTTGACAAAATTAGTAAAAAAAATCATTTGCAAATGATATCTTTACTGAAGCAGTACACCCTTAATTCATTGATGGAAGATCATCATTCAAAGAAAGTCAAACCATACTGTCTTTCTATAAGCAAATTAATAAATAAACAACAATACAAAATCAAAAGTTCAATCATTGACTTCAATAACTGACTTAATAAAGTTTTTCCTGCATTCTATAAACTTCATAAAGAGCTATCTCCTGGTGTCAAACTAGTATATAGTTTATCTATTCATTATTCATTCCACACAGTAAACTGAAAAACACTGAAGTTAAGAATGCTCACTTACATTATCAAAATCTTTGACAACTCCATATCTAACCCAAACACCATCTTGGTTATATCAGATGCTTGTATCAAAAATAAAGTTACAACTTCAATATCACACATTCACTAAGGTTGAAATATTATTGCCAAAACCATCCATCATGCTATAAACATTACTTCCACTGAGGTAAAACTGTTTTCTATCAGATGTGGCATTAATCAAGCCATTCAAGTTCCTAACATTGAAAACACCATCATGATCACTAACATCATATATGCTACAAGACAAATTTTTGATTTGTCTTCTTGTTCCTATCAATTACAAACCATTTCTATTGTTCAAGATCTCAGAATGTTTTTCAACAAGAATGTTAGCAATACTATTACTTTTTGAGATCATTCCCACAGTGAAAAATGGTGCCTTCACTCAGCAGTAGACAAAGGGACCAGATAGTTTCATATTAATCCTATCTTCTCATGTAAAGCATTATGAGATTTTAATAAAAAAGAAGAATGCAATTCAATTCTCTACAATTGGTAAATGACATTTCAAGCATTAGATTACAAATGGAGCAATTTTCTGGACTTAATTGATGACACTTTTCTGCCCACTAAGCCTGCTCATGCAAAAGGTGGTACTTAGCTCAATCATTTTAGACATTCTAACACTTTGTATGTGTGAGCAACCAGAGTCATTACAAACCACACTTCTATAGGAGAATACCATCTTAGATTTTTCCCAAGAGAATTATTTGAATGTCTGTGTGGAAACTTTTTAATTGAGTCAAGATATTATATCCTCTACAATTGCAGAAGATATAGCAAGTTTTGGAACCTTAAAAGAGAAGTTGCTCAAAAACTTTGTTGTATTCTCCTTTCATGAAGGAATTACCTAATTTTGGTATTAATTTTTCATTTTACCTAATGTAGTATAGTTTTACTTATTTTTTTAAAAAAATGTTTAAGTTCACTTAAAAGATTTCTAATATTAGAAAGCATGGTTATAGCATGTCTGCTTTGTGATTAAGGCATGGTAGACTTATGAATGATACACAAACTTTAGAATAAACTACATATTATAGAGCATAGACTAACATGTATAGTGTATGTTCTAGTAGGAGATTCTTAGTTGAGTTTCTCTTATATAAAAGAGACAGAGATATATTAGTTCTGCTTTAAGTTTGTATGTATATTTTCTGTTATAGTATTTGTTATTACAATATTCCACTCATCTCTAAACTCATATCCAAGCTTTAAGATACCATAATAAGTACTTCACTGAATTGTATATGCACTAGAGATTCAACAATATCTGTATAAACAAACTAGCTCTTCTATAAAATTCTAGTATACTAATATTGCAGATATTTGTACCAAACTTCATGAAGTTCTTACCTCTTATTAGTCAGTGACCCTGAACATTACTCAACCCCATATTTTAGATATAGTTCACATCTTGTTATTCAAATAATCTTTGGCTTTAGCTTATATGCTGTATCTCTATTAGCTGTATTAGTTGTATAATTCAGAAGTATTACTTAGGGTCTTGTGGAAGAAGAGGTATATTGTTGTCAAAACTAGAAGAGTGTGTCAGTTTTGATCAATTTTCAGAATAAGAGTTTACAGTATAACTACTGGTTTATATACTAAGTACTTTATCTAAGATAGTTGTCTAAAATAAAAATTATAAGCAAGTTATCCTAGGTTTGGATAGTTCTCAGATATAGGAATAAAGATTTATAGAGTTATTAGAAGTCTAATAAAGATGTTCAAGGAGTAATCAATATGGAATAGAGAGAGTTAATCTGTACTAGAAGAGATTTAGAAGTATAGATATGTTGGAACAGATATGGCTGGGTTAGAATGTAATAACAGAGTTTATTAAGCCAATACTACCACTTCTTGCTATTGAATCTTGTCAAATACTGTTTGGTGTTCTAATAATGTCCTATTTTATATGTCACTGCTATGAACCTCTTTTACTTCTTAGCCAATCTTCTATCTAAGTTTCTAACTATTTAGATACAATCATTTCTTGGTTACATTAGCATTGTTCTGCTAGATTGAAATATACTCAAGTAGTATTTAGGATAGCTAGCTGTTGCCTCTAAGAGTTCTCATTATGTTTTCTTAAGACTTTTCTAGAGGTGAGCATGGCTTGTAACTTGTCTAGACAATATACTTGAGACTTTTCTAGAGATTGTAAACACTGCTAAACTTTACAGACTTTATCTAGTCACTCTAATAACAGAACAGAATCTCTCTTCCAAAACCTCAAAATATCATTGGTCTAGTAGTCTCAGATTGTCTACTCTTATATCTTGATCTTTCTTTCTTTTTCTTGCTTCTTGAACAATATCTGCCTTAAATAATTACCTCATGATGTTGTAGCAACCACTTGCTGGAATGGCACTTGTGATATGCTGACTTTAGCAAAGCTCTCAGTAAGCTATCTAGTAGTGGGGATTACAAGAGAACTTGACAAGGAGCCCTCGCTGCATTGCTCCTCTATTTATATAAATTACATGTGGTCTGTGCTACAACAATATCTACCTGCCCTAATGTCCATGCATTGTCCTCATGTCCTATTACTCATCCACCATAAGGCTACCATGCTATATATATGTGCCCT
>Ga0157364_1004136_pt1 | contig 14392 bp, 4 predicted proteins | sample AttsexASBM2_FD_111476 | JGI IMG/M metagenome (GOLD analysis project Ga0157364, IMG submission 111476) | Fungus gardens microbial communities from leaf cutter ant in Ribeirão Preto, State of São Paulo, Brazil - Atta sexdens ASBM2 | ecosystem: Host-associated > Fungi > Mycelium > Unclassified ... | reverse complement strand
TAGAAATGCAATTTTAAATAAATATTTCGTTTAGAAATAAAATATATCTGTTTCTTATGTGAGAGAAATAATTTAGAGTTCTTTAATTAATTGACAAATTAATATTTTAAGTTTTATTTATTACTGTTTATTTATTAAGTCATTACTTTTCATAATTTTGATAGCTACATTTTAATACTCTCGATAAATTTTCTGTAAAATTATTTTTGAAATTATTATAAAATCTGCTATTGTGAGGAGAAAAAGAACTTCTCATTTTCTTTTGAAAATTTTGTATGCGAAACATACTTGCTGAGCAATCTGTCTAAAATTTGACACACGATATGCGTCGTTATATTTCGTCGTACACGGGTGTGCATATGTAAGCGACATCGTATCGATTGTTCCTGAAAAATATACATATTCCTCGTTCAGGGTGAGAATGATTTATGAGGTAAAGCGTTAAATCTTAACCGAATTGAGATAACGCGAATGTCACTTCGCTTCGAGCTGCTTGTTATTTTTCATCAGAAATGTCCACGATGTATTAGAGCCATAATGATTTGCGATCCATTTATACACATATCAATGATGTATCAATTCCTCTGCCATTATCTTCACATCGCGCAAATTTATTCTGTAATACTTTAAAGCATTTAAATAATTTGAATTTCGCACTTCATTCATGTTATTAGACAAGTATCTTTATTAGTTATTATCTTATCTTTATTAGTATCTTTATTAGTTATTATATTATAGCGTTTGCTAATTAGATTACATAGCTCGAATTATCGGTAAAATGTCTGCTAAATTCTCTAACACAGGAATGGACCAAAATTCGCTAATTGGACATTAATTAATATTAATTGATATCATAATATTTAATAATCTGAAACAGTACTTTGAAATGAGTGAATAATAACTTGATATAATCAGACATACGAATCATAGTTGATTAAATTTAGAAAAATCAGGAAATATTGAAAAGAATCTAAAAGTATTGTAATATAATAATATGAAGATACATTAATTAATTTTTATATTAATTTTTATAGATACGCAATATGCTTAACATGCGATAAACACAATAGAAAATATTTTCCATACATATACAGTAGAAAAAAATTCATATTGCCGGTCTTTAAAATTTTTGAATTAAATTTTTAATATATCTACGTATTAATTTAATATTATGTTAAGCTGATATATTTAACATTTTTCAATATTAAAACAACACAATTTATAAGTAAATAAACAAATAATATAAAAATAATATATTTTAAAACGTAAATTCTAAGTTAAATATATTAAACACATGTTAATTTAACATATCATAAAATATAATTTTATTAAAAAAAATAAGCTTCCACTATTTATTTACGAATTCTTAGTCAGTTATGTTTTTTGTGTACATTTTTTTGTTAACATTTTTACATTTAGATTATCCTCTAATATATTCTCTAATATATATATTATAATAGTTGTGTTAAATTAACATATAAAAATTTAAATAAACACGAGAAATGTGTCAAATTTAATACAAATTTTTCAATTATGTATAAATAATCAATATATTGATTAACTGTCTGAAGCTAACTATTTAAACTAACTGTTTAAAGATTCTAATAAAAAATTAAAAAATATTCTCTCTCTCTTTCTCTACGGATAATCTTACATGCAAAAAAACTAATACCTGCGGTATCAATAATTGTTCTTTTAATATCAATCCATTTTGTTAACTGTAAATGCATAGAAATTTGTCTTGATAGCAGCAGCCGATAGGACAGTTCAGTAAGATGTTATCCGTGTACGACCGGCGAATTGGGGACGCATAGACCCAGCTTAGATATCGAGTAGAATTTAATCTCGGATTTCGGTGACAACGAGACTGCGGATTGGAGAGGAAAAATTCCGACTGATTAACAATAAGTTGATCCGCCTGAGAATCACGATGTAAATAACGTGAAAGTATTATTTGCGAGAGAAATATTAGTGCAAATCAAAATAAAAATAAAAATATGATTTCAATGTACAGCACACGTAATACTCATCACATATACATTTATTTCTAGCAGAAATTAAAAAGTTTTCTCTGTATAGGTTCATATAAAACAGATTATTGCAGTAAAAAATGGATTTAATTTTAAATTAAATACTTTCACGTATCTTTTCATATATTTTTCGAAAATTTATTTTTCTTTTGCTCATAGCATTTGAAAATGTTCTTCCACACTTCACGATTATTGCCTCGTAAAAATATAATTCCGTTTTATTTGATAATTTCGAATTAATGTGCGAAATAATATGCGTTACAAAAAAGAAGACTGCACTTTATTTCGAAACGCAAGGTATCATATCACCACTTACAAAATTCATTTTACGAAACTTAACCTCGGAATTAATTGGAATGTCTTTGACAGAAACGACTGGTTTTAACGAAATCGAGCATGCGTCTATTTATTGATCGTTAACATCGTTTCTGGAGTAACATAATTTCGCGCGAGATAACGAGCTCTCGATCGCAAACAGTTGAGTAACAAAGATCGTGTTTGTTCCCATTATACGGGATATTTCATATTTACTATTGTTTGTTTACCTATTTTCTTCCACTTTGAACATTTTCAATGAAACGTCAAGACTTAAAAACCGACAATTTTTAAATGACTTATGAATAAAAACAATAGGCTCGCCGCATACCAAACTTCTAAACTGTAAATTCCATTACGAAGTATTATTTCTTGTTTAATTTCGAATAAACTTTATTTTAACAAATTTTCAATTCGAAATTGAATTACCAAGAAATATGTAATATGATTTCAAAGGAATATAGATCTATAAAAGCACTTTAAGCGCATCTCAACATTTTCACCTGAGGCGAAATGACCGGCAAAGCTCTAGAGGATCTCTCATTTTCCTTGGTATCGTTGCAATACCTTATCTTATAATAATATAATGTCCGGGTGCAGGCTAGAAGCGTGTAATTGCGGTGGCTATGTTAGAACAGGTGCTACGAGGAATTTTCTCGCACAAAAATCCCTCATTGTTCTCGAAAAGAAATTGCACGGCACAATAAGGCGAAAGAGCCGTAGGTTTTCTGGACTCTGGAGAATGAATGTTAATTGGTTAAAAAAAAAACGTTTTACTGCTTAATAGCTAATATATTATTTGCAACGAAAATACTGAGTATTTAAACATTTTAGTATTCAAACAATACATTATTATTACACTCAGAAAAAATAAAAAGGTGACAAAAAATTGATCAAATTCCGTGGAAATATTCCACACTCAGATTAATTCTCCACGCATTTCATATATAAGTTTCTATATCTCCAGCACTGTTTCTATAATAGTACAATATACAGATTATTTATTTTTCAATTAATTATAAAATATGATATATGAACAGTGTAGATAAATTATACAAAATTTATCATATATCAATTGAAATAAATATAGTATATAATTATTATATATAATTATTGCAAGTGAGATAATGGATAATTTATACGATTCAGTTTTAGTTGTATTGTTTTAGCTTTCAGCTAAATACAAATAATATAAACGGCGGAAACAAATAAATGAGATTACGATATACATTATTGATATTTTCAATTGCAAACGATCATCATGTGCAAAGTGGAACTTATAGTTTCAGGTCATACAGTCGCAGCAATCGTATTATCAAAGTCGATACCTCGAGGCTTGTGCTACCCTCTACCTATTCATCAAAATCGATCATGCATCGTAAACGTGGATGTATTGGCCATCATTAGTATGCAACTTTGAAGGGATCATATCTCATGGTCAAAGTGTATAATGACGTAAGAAGGTGGAGTAAATCTGTCATTACATTAATTTTCCCTCACATCACATTGAAGATACAATAAAGTCCTCCGACTCACTTCATCTGAGAGATATCATTCCTTTTTGAAGGAGATATCATTCCTTTCTGTCTGCTTTGTGTGCATCTGTTCCCCTAAATGAGACAAGGGGTATATGACACGTAAAACTAAGCCACTGGAAATCAGAAACTGCAAATAATGACAGTAAAAGAGAAAAGGAAAAAAAATGAGAGAGCTGCGGACCGGTAGATAAAAAGTTTTTACTCGCTCTTCGAGGACAAAAGCGGCTACTATCTGTGATTAATACATGAAGCCGGATAAATTGGATATTGTTAAAATGTAATATATAAACAACCCATAGTGTGTAAAAATATGTATGATGGATCAAAAGTCTGAATACAATCGAATATTTCATTATAAAATAAAGCATTTTTATAAAAAATTTTTCGTGTCAAAGCCTACTCTGTATATTACATTATAACGAGAACATTAGAAAAAAAAATTAAAATATTCTCTACAGAAGAAAACAGCTGTTATATAATAATTTTAATTTCTTATTGCTATTAATTTCTTGATATTGCAATAAAACTCATTTTTCGTGCTTGAATTTTTTAACTTGCCGCATCGTTTTCAATGTACAAAAATCTATAAGAAACTTAATCTATTCAAAATAATTTTTACTGTAAACTAGTGCAATCTAAATTTGCGGATGTAACATGGGATAAACCGAGACGAATCGGATTATATAGAACGAATCAAATATAGCTTTGAGATCGTTAGTCAACAGTTGAATTTGTTAGCTGTTTAATCTACTAGTTACTTTCGCGCGAAACTTCCACTGGAAATAGACAATTCTATATTGCGATTCAATGTCAATAAACGACAAAGCGCAAAAACTGTGAATATACAAAAAAATTTTATCTCTAATAATAACTTACAATTCCAAAAAAAAAATCACGAATTTTGTGGCTTTGTAATACAAAGATATGTTGAAACATTTTTACAGTGTTTAGCTTATTAAATCAGTCTAGTAAATTGAAACTGCTTTATCCCTCAACTTTGAGGTAATCGAATAATTCCTTTTTTTTTATTTTTTCGTTGTACAATAAGAAATATCATGTGTATGTATTATTTTATTATATACCTAAAAGTAATTAATTCAAAAATTAAGAATTTAAATAAAGCTTAATAATAAAATTTTTTATTCCTTTTTTATCAATAAAGAGAAATTGATCGAATTTGTCTCGGTTTAGCCTAAACTGAATTGTTTGACACCTTTGACAAAGATATTTATAATCGAGTGGATCCAATAGACACATCGTCAGCTCTGAAGAATTAAAACTCTTACTATAATCTAGAATCATTGCTTTAATTTAACAATTAAAGCTGCTTTGGAATCTGAGTTGCGCGTGAAAATAAGGGAAAACACAAATGCAAAATCTAGCGCGTATCGAACGAATTCCTGGTAATTGAGAGCATCGATCGCATCTTTTGTCGAGGACCATTTAGTTATAAGCATAGAATGTCGATTCATTAGGAGAAACTACAGTTCAACGTTTCCTTCAAGCGAGAGACAGACGCCGGGAACAACTTACTCGCGCGTGCCCGACGAAGCACAAAGATGATAGGCGACGATGTAGATAGCAAAGGCAGGATCCATTCTGACATTTCTTTACACATCGGAACGAACGTTAACGTTGCATCCTTCCCGCATCCTTCCCTCGCGACTGTCCGCGTGCTATAGCAGCAATTGCAACCACGAGAATGCAACCGTGATGTTTCCGACTCGCGTAGTAAGTTCGTTACGAATTCTCGTGCTCGAAGTTTCGCGTCGAATGCCACTACGAATACGTTACGGTGCACAAATATACAAGACGAAATCTAATAATCAGATATGCGGTATTCAGGAAATTTTCGATCTTCTTCACACACTATTTGGATCTTTATTTATTAAAGATATATATGTCACATCTCGAAACATTATCAAAAATAAGTAAAAATTTTGCATATTCTATTATTTCGCCTGAGTATCCGTGTAAAATTTAAGTACAACTCTCTTACTGATTAAAAAGTTATTTAATTTCTTGTTTATCTTGATTCTTATGTAAAATTGCATTTGGTAATATTTATTTACAATGAGAAAAAGATTATTTATTTACGATAAGAAAATGATTTTTTTTTTATGATTATACAAATTTTTAGACAGATCACAGAAATGTCTTTAAAATTTAAATCTTTTCTATTTCCTTTAATCTTTTTAGATATTAAATCTTTGTTAAGTTTAAAATATTTATACAAGTTGCTCTTCTCTCTCTCTCTCTCTCTCTCTCTCTCTCTCTCAAATCTGTATAACAGATAACAAGAATACTTTTTAGAAATCTTATATGCATGTGTGTTTGTGATTCTAAATTTTTCTGTGTTAGCATATGTAAAATGAAAACATATCGATAAAATTTTCTGAAGATGCACGAATGCTAATGCAGCACACACCATCTAAAGAAACCTGTTGCTATACCGTCACACATATGGATTGAACGACAAAAATCATCAAGCGAAGGCTACATTTTATTTTCTCTTTAGCCTTTAGATTACCCTTGCGATCTATGAAATTTGTTGTGTAGGCGTCTGCAATATCATATTCACCTCTGACATATACAAACGCACAGGAGTATACACAATATTAAACATAACAAACAATAACCTATAGAATCTCGACCTTTTGATTATAAAATGTAATATATATATAATAGCGGTAAAATAAAATATTTCTATCTGTGTCCAACAAAAAAATATAACAAATCAAAAATTTTATATGTTCTAGAAATGTAGAATTATCAAGAAATTATAAAAACAATTTAATCAAAGTACTAAAATATAAAAGAATAATTTATTGCCTGCATTTATAGTTAATAACTAATAAGGATTTATAAACTAGGAATATCAAGTAATTTTTTTTATTATTACTATTACATTAAAATATTTAAATGTAAACGTTTCCTACGTAAATATTAAAACAATTTAATAATTAAATAATTAAAAAACTAAAAAAATAAATAGAGGATTAATTCATTCCCCTTTACAGTTATTAATAAGGATCCATAAAATACTCAAGCAGTATAACGTCAGAGTTTTATTATAATCATCGTTAAAATATTTAAATGTAGGCTTATGTATTCTTACATAAATGTTAATAATTGATATTTAAATAAACTGTGGAAATTGATTCAATAATGAGGACTCGCAGACTGATAATGGGCGAGGAATAATTAAAGGGAACATTGTCGTTAGCGGTGCAAGCATCGGTTTACTAAACCGAATTAGCACTCACGCTTTACATGTATATCTATGAGATAGAATTGTTAGAGAGGTACGTGCCATCTGCAAACTCCTCATTACTGGAATGCATTAGTTCCATGTAATTTTGGGGCTTATCTTAAAGACGGAATAGAAAAAGAGCACAGGAGGAACATTATTTAGGAAACTCAAGTGCTCATAAAAAAAAAACGTGCAAGATAAAGCGAGTTTCATTAATCAACGAGCGCGTTCGTCAGTAGAGTGCTAATTTCATCTGCTATGATTCATTTTTCTCATAGTAGATCTTCTCCTTTTTATAATAAAATAATACAAATTATAAAAAAGTAACACTATGTAACAAAGTAATAACGCGAATTAACAGTCTTTTTCTTAAATATAATAAGTCAAATTTTAGAATTACTCATAGTTTTAAGATTCCTGTGATATTTCTGCGAGTTATCAATATATTTAAAAATTATTATTATACGGAGAGAATTTTTTCTTAGAATTTACTGAAAATATGACAATCATAGGATAATATTGTATTTCAAAGAATTTTCATGTAATCTCTCTCATTCATTAATAAAACTACAATAAAATATAAAATAAGTTTGATTAATTTTACTGAAGTGTATGATGCAAATCTCTAAAATATATTGTATTGTACTTTAAAATATTGTATTATACAACTACCATATTTTCAGGATAAATTTTAATATATATCGGCTTGTCTCTTGGGTATTCGTGATTTCTTCACTCTTTTCTATTTAAATTTTAAAAAATTATATAAAATAATCTAGAGAATAAATTTTATAAAAATTGCTCTGAAAGGGAAATACTATCAAGTCAAGTGAGAAAAATGCTGCACTTTCTCTGCAGCATCAATTTCCTTTAAAACGCGCCACACGACAAAACGGGATTAATATAACTTTACTGTGTTCGATATCGATGTTATTGAGTTGCGTTTGCATTGCATCCACGCTAAAGACAAGCGCCGCGACGGAACTTTTGTCCGCGTCTTAACTGGTTGCGGCGTGATTAACGAGCCGTCTCAAAATGCGAGCAATCGACTTACCGGACTTAATGTCTGACAAGGAGGAGGCCGATGTGCGCCAAGGAGACAAGGAATTTAATTTCATGGATATAACGAGAGCGAGTTGTAATTACAGCGAGGGAATTAATTGAGCGACGTGCAGCAATCTCTCTCTCTCTCTCTCTCTCTCTCTCTCTCTTTCTCTCTGCGTGCGTGCGTGCGCCTCTCTTTCCTTGTTTTTCTCTTAAATCGGGAAGACAGAGATCTTTGCGATCACTAGGACATTCTTTCGCGTAGAAGTTTACGTTCTTGAGATTGTGCATTCCTCTTAAGACGCTGACGAACAGCATTTCGTACTTTCATAGAAGATATCGTAAACTAAAAAACTGGATTTTCAAATATCGCGCCTTAATGATGCAGAATAAAATTCTTAATTTTCTTTGCATAAAATTATATGCAAAATATAATATAAAAAAATAAAATCAGTTTCTTTTTTTTCTAACATCACTTTATGCGATCATAAAAATAGAAAATGATTTACAAAAATTTCACAGAAATAAAAATCTCGTTTAATTCATTTTAATTTATTTAGTTTTTAGATAGACACGTTTTTCACTTTCTCAAAAAATTTATCATTGCTGTTAAATCGAATCTACACGTCGTCCTTTTTTCCTACCCGTTTTTCTGCTCTCAGTTGTATCTTTCCTCCTAGGATGAGACAGACATTAATTGGTCATGGCATTTTCTTGAGAAATAATCTAGGATGAGCCTTGCGCGTTTGCCGCAAATGGTATTTTCCAATTGACGGCAAAAACGAACATATTTTCACAAGTCTGGAAAAATTACCTTCGGCGTCAATCATGCCGATGGTACGTCTTTTAATAAAATCCGACATTGCTATGACAATAATGACTCATAATTAATTCTTCAGTTGGATTGCTCGCATTTAAGTCTTCAAAATTGGTCGAAGTGCACATTTCCTTTCATAAAAAGAAACTTAAATGTTAATTGTAAATTCTAAAAATGCAGTCTTTTAAATAAGCTTATTAGGAAGAGAAATAAAAAAAGTTGCGAATGAAAACATAAATGGTAATTATAAATTTTAAAAGTGTAATCTTTTAAATATATTATTATTACTATTATTATTAAGCGTTTTCACAATATATGTTTATTTAAAGATTTAAAATTATCCAGAAATTGAATGAATTTCATTGATAAATTTCTTAATAATATCTTTAATTTTTTTAAATAATCATATATTATGAAAATGGCCTAGAGAAAAAAGTGAATAAAGTATATCTTATAAATATATTATATAATCAAAGAATATAAATAATATATTATAGGATTGTATACGTGATAACATAAACTATAAAATCAATGCTTTAAACGGTCTAGCTGGATCTTAAATGCTTGTATAATTCTGTGTAAATTTATATATTACGTATGTAATCCTTTGAAATGCACGCCGAAATGATTTTTCGGTCTTGAAACACTAACTCTGCTAAACTATCGTAGTAATATCACGAGTTAAATTGACTAGCAATTTGATGCTTTTTCGCATTTTCAAATGATCTTAATAATGCTGAGTGACATATTAAAATCTGTAAATAATTAATTTTCATTGCGAAAAATATTACCTCGGCCGAGAGTCAAACTCGGATCTCTTGCTTTGCGAGCGAGCGTCGTAAGCCTTTAGACCACCGAGACCTTAGTAATATTCTTCACAATAATTACCTCAATTCCCGGCCGAGGTAATATTTTTAATTGTGTTTATAAAGCCGAAAAATCAATTTGATATGCAATTCAAACGACTACATATTTAGTATATAAATTCACATAGAAATTATTTAGGCATCTAAGATTCAGTTTCGACTGGGTTTTAAATAACTTTTTACGTTCTTTTAATTATTATGACGAAAAATATATCAATGTTAAATATCTTTATCAAGTGAATTTTTCGATTTTCTACTACGTGCAACGTACAGTGTCCGACATTGATGACAAAAATATGAAATCTCAGTCCAGTTATGTGTATAAAGTATTCTGCTCACGTCCTGACGCCAGTTCCTTTTGAACATTAAGACACGCGTCGCGACGCGTCGTTTAAAATGAGGTGACATCATAAGTCATATACTTATTTCGTTTAAATTGAATTGGACTGAACTATTTTCTCTAGGACAAGATCTCATTATAAATTTATTTTTCGTGCTTGATATCACATTTCTTTTTACGATGACTTGATACATTATCTACCTTTATGATCATCAAATATGTATTAAATGACGCATGTATGTAGTTCACGATACTACAGGGTATCACAGAAAGATAACATTTTGAACAACGAAAGTGAATTAAAAGAATAAAATCTAAAGTAATGTATCACTAAAAAATACAAAATTAATTCATATCTTTTTATTTCTCTTTCATTACTGCAAATATTTATTTGTAAAAATACATTAAAGAGCTTACATCAAAAGTAGAAATGTTACATATTTTATATTTAAATTATTAATCGTATAATATATTATTTCCACACACATTAATAATTACGTCGATTTATGTTGATAATTTATTTTTTCCAATTTATTATTGAAGCTATAATTTGTAAAATATAAATTACTTTTATTAATTTCTATTTTTAATGCGTATTTAAAAATTAAAAAAAAGAAATTAATTCTTAGCATTTTTTATTTAGTTGCATCGTGTATATTTGAATACTAAATTTATAAGATTTATTTCTCGCTTTAGATATAATATCGGCAGCCTTTGCTGAACAATCAAGAGAGAGAAAGCTACGAGACCAATTAAGTAGCGGAATGTTTGGCACGCGCGTACTAAAGACTTGACTTAACGCCCCACTTGGAATTTTCAAGATGCATCGAGCGAGATACGTCAGCTCAATTCACCCGATCGTATTGGGATACTTGTTGAATACTCGAAATGGAAATTCGATACGCAGCTGTCACGCGCTAGGCTTATGGACCTCAAACAACTTGTTTTTTGATGACGATATGCCATGTGGAGTTCACTTTCAGACATTTGAGCATTCTAAGCTAGCAAAAATTGACGTTTTATCTGAAGAGATAGGGGATAGATATATGGATCATTGTGCAAGAAAAGCAATGAATTCGAGATTGAATCGAAGAAATCTTGCATTTCAGAAACACGAGAAAGATAGATCAAATACGTAGAGTAGGTTTAATGGAATACATTTTGGGCTCATATGTTGGCTTGTTCTACTGAAACTTTTAAAATCGTAAAAGCTTTGTAACTCGGAAAGGATTACACTTTAAATTTTTACTAACTTCTGCATAAGATTTAATCGCCTAATCGTACAGCTTCTACAATATTTATAAAATTTTATGTCATCTTCTCTTAAAATTTTTATTAGGCATAAATTTTAACTGAACTTTTTATATCTTCACTGATATATCGATATAATAATTTATGAATAACTTTTTTGAATACTTTGTATAAAGTGTTTTAAAAATATTAATACTAGATACTTTCATACTTAAAGTAGTTAATAAAAATTTTAAGTAATTTAATGTAATTAAAGTCTTAACTACAAGAATCTATAATAGAATTAATTTTTGAAACGCTTCTTATATATAAACTTATCAAACAATATAAATCAGTGACGATATAAAAGTTTTAAGGCAATATGAAGTTTTATAAATTCATTTAAAAGCTGCTATGATTAGGGGATTAAATCCTATGCGAAATGCTTTCGTAAGCTTTCCCTTTGTTTCGTAAAATGGGGAAAATTAGTTGCACTACCGTGACTCGCTTTTTGGGCTCATATTAATGGAAATGTATATATGAAATGATGATGCGACGCCTTCAGGGCTGCGGCCCATTTAGCCCGAAAGGTTTAGCCAATGTTCTCGTGGTTCGACGTAGTCGTGGAGAATTTACTCGTTGAGAGCTCGCGATTACGATTACCATAAATATTGAAAAGCGCAAGCGTTTACTTTTTTGAGTTAACCGTTATTGCGTTGGCGTACTTGCTTATGCTACCGCCGTAATATCAATATTCATACGAATACTCGACTTTTGTTGAAAACGAAAATATTGATATGGCTTGCGGTGAAACTTCATGAATAGCTTTTTAATATTGTTATACCACATAATCGATTTATGATCGAGCGCGTTTCGAAAACGAGGCACAACTTTTTTGCTTGTTTCGTCTAGTATTTCTATAATAAGAGTTAGGACAATGTGGTTACAACTTTTGATTGATTGCCGAAATCCGCCATATGTAATAGCCAATCGCTAGTTTCAAATGAGTTGCAATAGCCAACACAACCGCAAGTTACAAGCGAATTGCAGAAATTGTATTTGATGTCATTCTTATCTAATGTTGGAAGTATAATATTTACACGGAGATTTGTTAGAGAAGAATTTACTTCTAACCATATCATGGTCATTCATTTGAACTCAGCTACATGTTTGACGTGTTATATTTTCTGTATATTGTCTATAATTTCTGTAGTAGCATTTGATTATTCATGACGGCGGTTTGTTCTAACTCTTATTATAGGAACACTAGTTTCATCGACAATCTCGCGGCCTAATTCGCAGGAACGGGAAGCCGTAGCGTGTTTTTTATGCGGAACAGCCAACGGCTTCGCCGGGAAATCCCATCTTGCGAATTTTAACTGAAGTTTGCAACGAATACGAATAGCGCAGACGAGGCCAAGTTTTATCCGTGACGGATAACGATGATGAATGAAGCTGCATGTTTCAGCTGCAAAATAGGACTTTTTATCCCTAGAAAAGTTTTGCCTGAATAACTGCCGTTCGTGATCGACAATAATCTCCCTTGAGTGAAGTACTTGCAAGGTGACAAGTTCTTTACTACAAAATAATCTGTCTTGGAATAATCTTTTATATGATAGTAGTAAAGAGTGTTCCCGTAATATTTTCTTTCGGAAATGCTAAATGCAGAATGATGTCCAATATGAAAAATGAAGCTAAGAGGATTTTAAATAAAATTCTTATCGCCATGACAAGAATATAAATTCTAATACTGTCTCCCAACAATCATATATATCAGAGAGTAAGCCTTTTATTACTGCGCACGTGTTAAAATATTTATTTACATGATTTCGTTGGACCATAAAACCCCAGACTGAAATTCATTAACAGAGCAAATATATTTCCCTTTCAAATAGAAAAGCCTTGCTATCTCCCGTTGTATATACAGCCTTGAGCATAAGTATCATAAAGTATGATAAATTGTTACAAACGTTCCATATCTAACAAAAAATAAATTTAAAAAGTTTTATTAAAAAATAATATTTATTTCTATAACAATTTCAATATTTTGTTACTTTTTTGATTTTTATTAACGCCTTTTTCAAGAAAATGTAATAAACTAAGAGCTTTATACTTAAGACCAAAGCTGTACTTAAAACTATTAAAAAGTTACGCGAAAGACAACTTATTTCCATTTATCAACAGAAATATTGCTATCGTATAAAAATATATAGTTGTGCATAAATTATGTTAGATATACATAGAGTCATATAAAATATAGTTATTCAATTATTCGCTGATATCAATTATAGCAAACGGACTATTGGGTTCCTCTATCATGAGATTGTAATACGTGAATGCTCTTTTCTTGGGGCGATCGATATTGGCTCCTGTTCCAATAAGAATTATCGCCTCACTCGAGTAACTATTATTATGTGAGTGCTCTCGCATCGAATGCAACGCTTATCCATGCTGTCGAATGATCGCCAAGAGAGAAAAGCGCGAGTGCTCGCGTTTCAAAGTTCCTCATGAAAAGATTTCTTAAAAGGTCCGAAGTATATTCATTCGAGGACTGCTGATATTTATGGAAATGTTTCTCAAAGAGCCATCGTAGGCCTTTATTAGAGATCGCTAGAGCTATGGTTATATGCGCTCCTCATGAGTATAGTTAATATTTCTCTGAAGATTACAACAGAGAGATAGAAAGGGAGAAAAAATATAAAAGTAGTTCTTCCTATTTTTATATCGATCGTAAAGTACATAATGAAGTGCATAAATGATTATCGCGCATTATATCAGTTAGTTGACTGCACATGAACAGTATATACTGTACTGAGTAACCTAACCCGGAAAACCGATGATAATTCTCAATAAATTCATTGATAATCTAGAAGTTTTTTTCATTAAAGCACCGAACACTGAATTATTATAGAAATTATGTTAAATATTAACATTTAAATATAATTACCATAATTATATT
>Ga0157364_1004135_pt1 | contig 14393 bp, 19 predicted proteins | sample AttsexASBM2_FD_111476 | JGI IMG/M metagenome (GOLD analysis project Ga0157364, IMG submission 111476) | Fungus gardens microbial communities from leaf cutter ant in Ribeirão Preto, State of São Paulo, Brazil - Atta sexdens ASBM2 | ecosystem: Host-associated > Fungi > Mycelium > Unclassified ... | reverse complement strand
AGAAAGAAAAAGAAAAAGAAATTCAAAAGAAAAGAAATATAAAATCAAGAAAAATAGATAAAAGAAAAAGAAAAAAATGTTAGTGTCCAAAGTGTTCCATAACAGTAGGGTTAGTTGGAGTTCAATAAGTATGAAAACTTATCAAAGTCCATAGTGTTGCAGGCTTCCCAGAACAATATTGGCTTTAACTTATATACTGTACCATCTACATGTTGCTTGATCATAACTTTAGAGGTTTGAATTGTATGCAAGTGACACAAAATTTGCAGAATTGCTGTACATCTATACAGAAGCTTGGCTAAGAATATCTGCAGTGAATAAGTTTCAGTATTTTGTTTTGACTAAAGCAGCCAGTTAGAATATGATCATGATTATACTGAAGAACACACATACATAAATTGCTAGAAGATAGTATAAAAATTCTACTATCAAAAAGAAGAAGACTTAAGAGGTCTATAGACTAGCAAGTTTTCTATGTGATTGAGTTTTGCAGCAATAGGATCACTTGAGAGTATTATATAGATATCTTGGTAAAAGGTATTAAGATCAACTGTGTGGAATAAAAAAGAGACAAATATTATTGCTTGAATAGAGGCTACAAGTTGTTCATCAGTGAAAATAGGCTTCAAGTTGTGAGAGTTAATTGTAGCATAGTTGGTGTTTTTCTCTTTAGGATAGATGTTCTATTGTTTAGTGAGAGTGTATTAGGAGCAATTCACACTCATTAGGTAAATCCATAAATGTCAGACATGTAAAGCCTGGATGCTAATTTCTTTATTTAATTCTCTTCTCATTTTTTCCTTTCTTTCTTTTATTTTTCTTACTTAGATTTAGGGTTAGGGTTAGAGTAACATCATGGTCACAGTAATGGTCACAAGTTATGAGATTACAAAGAAAGAGATAGAAGATTCTGGAAGGATGATGTTATACAATATATACAATATATGTTAACTTTAAGGTGAACACATAGGTGTTTAGGGTAGGCTAAAGAAGTAGTAGCATGGACCATGGTAGTTTAGTATATAAGATAGATAATCCTATACAGAGCTCTCTATCGAGTTCTCTTATGTTAACCCAATATAAGGTTCATTTACTTGTTCCACTCTAAGGACTTAAGTTTGTAACATTAGAACTTGATTTCTCTTTCTAAGACTGTCTAGCATAAGACCCTCTCTCTCTTACTCTCTTGCCATCCTCAACCAAAGGGCAATACTGCCTTTTAGTCAAGAAGAATTGTCGGACTCTAGATATAAGAGGTATACTAGTTAGATAAGAGAAGGTATGTGTGTATCAAAGTGTTATGATCTTAAGTCTTTAGAGTTAGACAAAAGAACAACTCTTGTATTGGAGTAACACAAGAGAACTTGATAGAGAACTCTTTTACAAACTAGTTTACTTTATATAGTCCTACAGATGGTTTGTGCTAACTACTGTGCACCCTACCCTAAACAACCATGTGTAGTCCATGAGGCCAACATGTGGTGTCCATGTTGTATGACATCATCTGTTCTCGAATCTTCTACTAAATTCTCTCAAGTCTCATGATCTGTCTTGTGACTATGCCATCAGGTTGTGACTGATGTAACAGCATGACTGGTCAGCCCTAACCCTAGTTGTTCTAAAAATAGAAAATAGAAAAATAAAACAGAATGAAAATAAAAATGAAAAGTAAATAGAAAAAGACTAAGTCTACTGTTTGTGAACTTGACACAAAGCCTACTAGTACATTTCAGACATATTACCTTTTGTGGATGTGTTAGTATCATTTTTGTATAAAAGCCTTGTGTTACAGGTTCCCTTGTAACTTGTCCATATAGAAGAATAGTAGAGATCTCCTATAAGTCCCATCTAGAGTAAAGATTCCCTCCTTAGAAATATTAGCCAGGAATCTATTAGGGCAGTAGTCAGAAGAGTAGGTAGTCAGTAAACAGGATAAGGTGTACAAGAAGAGTGCTACTAGCTCTTATAGAGAAAAAAATCAAGTTTGGAGTATAAGTTAGAGAGCGAGTCCAATACAGAATCTGCACTCTCTGAACAACAGTCACTACCATCCATCCTACCACTTCTATTACTCTCACCATCATCATCACTACCAATACTACCACTACCATACACCATAAGTCAACATGGCTCAATCAACTATGAGCTTCTAGTTCAACAACAATAGAAGCAAATTATAAAACTACAGGCCCAGCTCCAAAAGAGAATAGGAGGAGGAGCAGTAACAGCAAGCACAGAAGTAACAAAACCACAAATATTCAATAGAACCTCATCATAGGTCTCAGGATTTGTAACAGCATGTAAATTTTATAGCAGAATAAAGATGCAGAGAGTAACAGTAGAGGAGCAAATTCAGTAAGTCCTCTTATATGTATAGGGGGGATCAGCAGATATATGAAAAGAGAACATATTAGAAAATTTGGAAGGAGAATTTTTAGCAGAGATAAAGAAAGAATTTGGAAGAGAAGACAAAAAATTAGTGAAAATAGCAGAATTGAAGAAATTGAAACAGAAAGAAAAAACAATAGAGGAGTTTGTTAAAAGAGGAATTAATATGATGATATGCTGAAGGCTTATAGAGGCAGAATGGCAGCCAGGCTCAATCGAGTAATGGTATGATAGGGCAATCACACTAGATAAGAATTAGAGAGAGAACAAGAGAGAAGAAGAAAGGCTGAAAGAGTGAAGAGATAATAGGGCACCAGCTCCAAGAGTAAACAATGAAGCATCCAGATAACAGATGCCATGGCCTCAAGTTTGGCCTAGAAGGCAAGAAGTTCCTCAGCAGCAGGTGCTAGCAGGGCCTACTCCAATAGAAGGAGTAGAAAGGACAAACATAGTGATGGTATACTCTAATCAGAGAGCAAGGTTTGCTCAACACAACTCATATGCCATGGATGTGAATCAAGAGAACAGGAATTGCTATAGCTGTGGAAGATTTAGACATTTGGCAAGAAATTGCAGAAATAGAGGAATAGAAAACAAAATTGAGGAAGAAAGAAGACTGAAATATAGACAGTGGTTAAAGACTAAAGAAAATAATGGACAAAGTAATTTAAATGGGGAGGGAGTTCTGGTAGTCCTCAACTAGATCTCAATAATAATAGGTTTGTAATGCTCTCTAGAGTAATAGAAAATACATCTACATGCAACCTAGACAACAGAGACATGTTAAGAGAAGTAACAGTGAAGATTGGATTGGAAAGGATTGATATGCAAAAAGGAGTGACAGTGAAAGCATTGCTGGACAGTAGAGCTACAGGATTAGTAATGAGTTTGGAGTTTGTAAAAAAGCAAGAATTTAAGCTAAGAAAAAATAGAAAGACCAATATATGTAAGAAATGTGATTGGAGGGCAGAAGTAGAATGTGATCTTGGGAATACCATAGTTGGCTTGTCACAACTCCGAGATTGACTGGAAAACAGAAGAAATAAAGATAACGAGGTATTCCAAGGAATGTGGGAGGCAGTAGAGACTGAAGTAGAGAAAGCCAGGGTGGTAGAAATAGAAGGAAGAAGAAAAGAAGAAAGAAGCAGAAAAGAAATGGGAAAAAAGAGAAATGAAAGTAAGAAAAGTAGCAGAAGAGTGGAAGATTTAGAACAAGGAGGAGAGAGCAGCAAAGTTAGAGGAAGAAGCTAAGAAGTTGGTCCTAGCAAAATTCCATAAGTGAATCCAGGTCTTTGGCAAGAAGGCAAGTGAACAAATGCTCATAAGAAAACTGTGGGATTATGCAATCAATATAAAGAAGAGATTTGTACTAAGAAAGGAGAAGGTATATCCATTATTAAGGGAAGAGTGGGAGAAAGTAGAGTTTATAGCAGAACAATTGAGGAAAGAGTATATTAGACTCTCAAAGTCACCTCAAATAGCACCAGTGTTCTTTGTAGGTAAGAAGAATGGTAAAAAGTGGATAGTTCAAGACTATAGATATCTTAATGAATGGACAGTAAAAAATAATTATCTTTTATCCTTGATTTTGGACATAGTAGAGAATATTGGTACTAAGAATATCAAAGTTGAAAGCAGTAGACTTTATTTATTCTCCTTTTCTTTTCTACTTTTATTTTCCTTTTGATTTATGTTCCTTTTTCTATTTTTAGAACTTAGGAGAGGGTTAGAGTGACAGTCACATCACATGACTCACAGAAAGACATAGAAGGTTCAGGAAGGAGGATGTCATAACATGTGTAAAATACATGTTAATCTTAAGGCAGACATATGGCTGTTTAGGGTAGGCTAGAAGTAGTTAGCACAGACCATAGAGTTTTGGAATATAAGACAGACAATCCTGTACAAAGCTCTCTATTGAGTTCTCTTGTGTAAACCCTATACAAGGTTCTTTGACCAACTCTAAGGTCTTAAGTTTGTAACAAAGAAGGTATTTACAAAGATAGACTTGTGATAGGAATATAATAATGTATGGATAAAAGAAGGAGACAAGTGAAAGGTGGTGTTCACTATACTAGAAGGGTCATTTGAGCCAATGGTAATGTTCTTTGGACTTACCAACTTTCTGGCAATGTTTCAGACTATGATAAATAAAATCCTATAGGACCTCATCAATACTAGAAAAGTGGCAAGTTTTATTGATGATGTAATTATTAGTACAGAAACAGAAGAAGGGCATGAGGAACTGGTAAAAGAAGTGGTAAAGAAGCTAGTGGAGAATGACCTATATGTGAAACTGGAGAAGTGTAAGTGAAAGGATAGGAAAGTAGGATTTTTAGGAGTCATAATAGGACCAGAGAGGATTAAGATGGAAGAAGATAAAGTAAAGGGAATGTTAGATTGGCCAACACCCAAGAGTGTCAAGGATATGCAGAAGTTCTTAGGGTTGGTGAATTATTATTGTCAATTTATCAAGAACTTTGCATTTATAGCCAGACCCTTGCATGACATGGTCAAAAAGAATCAGGAGTGAGAATGGACAGAAAGATAGGAGAAGATATTTGGAAAGCTGAAGGAGAGGTTCACAAAAGAACCAGTGCTGACAGCACCAGACTTAGACAAAAAAATAAGATGGAAGTAGATACATTAGATTACATCACAGGAGATGTTTTATCTATGGAGTGTAAGGATGGGAAGTGGAGACCAGTGGTGTTTCTTTCAAAATCTTTAAATGAGACTGAAAGAAATTATAAGATTCATGATAAGGAGATGTTAGCAGTGATAAGAGGGTTGGAAAATTAGAGATATTTATTAGAGGGTGTCAAGTATAAGTTTGAGATCTGGACGGACTATAAGAATTTGGAATACTTTATGAGGGCACAAAAACTAAACCAAAGACAAGCTTGTTAGGTGTTGTATTTGTTATAGTTTAAATTCACCTTGAAATATGTTCTAGGAACAAAAATGGAGAAGGTAGATAGACTTAGTAGAAGGCTGATATCAGAGTTAAAAATAATAGACTTTAATTATTGTCACTCTCTTCCTTATTTTCTTTTTCTTTTTTCAGTCATTCTATTATTCTATTTTTTAGAACTTAGGGTTAGGGTTAGTCATGTGTCTGAGAGGATGATGTCATATGACAGGACTAACATCTATTGGTTTTAAGGCAAACACATGGCTGTTTAGAGTAGGATAGAAGTAATTAGCATAGACCATGGAGTTTTGGTATAAAAGGTAAACAATCCTATACAGAGTTCTCTATCAAGTTCTCTTGTGTTAACCCCAATATAAGGTTTATTCACTTGTCCAACTCTAAGGATTTGAGTTTATAATAGCTGGACTAGAAAGTAGGAGTAGAAAAGGATAATGAAAATCAAGTACTTATAAAAGATAGTTGGTTGCATAGTTTATATGAAGTAGTAATAGAAGAACCAGAAGTAGACATAGTAGAAAAGATAAAAAAAGCTAGAGGTAAGGACGAAAAGGTAGTTAGAGTAGTAGAAGAGATGAAAAAAGCAGAAGTAAAAGTGGTGAAAGGAGACAAATAATAGATAGAGGGAGAATTGGTGTTGAAAGAGAGTAAAGTGTGTGTGCCAAAGGATAAAGAACTGAGAGTAGAAATAATCCAGTTGCATCATGATGTACCAGTAGCCAGACATGGAGAAAAGTGGAAGATAACAAAACTGGTGATGAGGAATTATTGGTGGCCGGGAGTAACAAAAAATATGAGGAGATATGTAGAGGATTGTGATATGTATCAGAGAATGAAAAATAGAATGAAGATGCCAGTAGGGAAGTTAAAGCTGAGTGAGGTTTCAGAAAAACTGTGGACACATCTAATAGTAGACTTTATCATGAAGTTACTGGTAGTAGCAGGGAAGAATGCAATTCTAGTAGTCTACAATAGAATGTCTAAAATGACATATTTTGTAGCAACAACAGAAGGAACATCAGTGGAAGGGCTGGCAAGGCTGTTTAAAGATAATGTATAGAAACTGCATGGGTTGCCAGAAAGCATAGTATCAGATAGGAGACCACAGTTCACAGTAGAAATGACAAAGAAGTTGAATTATATATTAGGAATTAAAACAAAGCTGTCAACATCATTCCACCCACAAATAGACAGCCAAATAGAGAGAATGAATCAGGAACTAGAACAGTATCTGAGGTTCTTTATAGATCATCAACAAAAGGATTGGCCTAAATAGTTAGCATTAGCAGAGTTTGCAATTAATAACAAGACATGCTCAACAACTAAAGTGTTTCTGTTTATAGCAAACTATGAAAGGGAACTAAGGATGGGGGTAGATATCAGAAGAAGAGGAAAAATAGAAAAGACGATGGAGTTTGCAGAAAGAATAAAAAAGATACAGGAGAAAGCGGAAGTAGTACTAAAATAGTACAAGAGGAAATAAAACAATAGACAGATAGAGGAAGAAGAGATGTGGAGATGTAGAAAGTAGAAAATAGAGTGATGCTGAGTATAAAAAACCTAGTATTTAAAGAGAGACCAGCAAAGAAACTCATGGATCATTATGTTGGACCATATATTATTGAAGGTAGCATCAACCAATGTAGTCAAACTATGACTGCCCAGCTTAATGAGGATCTATCCAGTAGTAAACGTTAGTCAAATAGTACAATACAAGGAGTAAGTGGGGGGCAGAAGAGGAAAGAAGTGAAACTAATAGAGATGGATAGAGTAGAGGAATGGAAAATAGAAAAAATCTTAAACAAACAGAAAGTGAGGGGAGTAGTAAAATACTTGGTACAATGAAAAGAATTTATAATAGGACATGATAGTTGGGAGAAGAAAGAGGATTTAGAAAATGCAAAGGAAGTAGTAGCAAAATTTGAGAGAAGAACAAATGTGAAAGTTAGAAGATAGGAAAAATTAGAAATAGCAGAGGAAAAGAACTTTAGAAGAGGAGGATTACTAGGGAAGTATACTGTTACAAACTTAAGTGGGACAAGTAGATAAACTATATATTAGGTTAACACAAGAGAACTCAATAGAGTTTCTACTACAATCTAGTCTACCTTATATAACTTTTGGCGATAGTCCGTACTAAGTTAATTCTAACCTACTCTAACAACTATGCTTCACTTATAGGGCCAATATGCCTTTACCATACTGTATGACTTCATCTTGTTCTGGAACCTTCTATGCTCTTCTCTGCATCATATGAGCATGTGACCTGTGACAGTGTCACACTCTATCTTTCTCTTCTAATAATAAAAATCAAAAGAAACTAAAAGAAAAATTAAATAAAATGAAATTGAAACCAAGTCTATTGTTTTCAACTCTGACATATATAGCCAAAATGTTATATAGATAGAACGATGAAAAATTTAAGAATAAGTATTTAAAGAAATTAGAGAAGAATTGGGAAAAATGAAAGAGAAAAGACAAGATAATATGGGGAGATAAAACAAGTTCTTCCAGGAGTAGGAACCTTGAAGGGGGGTAATGTCAGACTTACAGAGTCTAGACCCAAGTTTTTTTAAATTTTTTTAAAATTTTTTTTTCTTCTTTTTCATTCCTTTAGTTTATATTCTGAGAACTGGGGATAGGGTTCAGCATGATGTAATGGTCACACTGTCACATGTCACATGACATAATCACAGTAATGGTTACAAGTCATGTATTAGCAAAGAAAGAACATAAAAGGTTCTAAAGGGATGATATTATACTACATATTTAACACATATTGATCTTAAGACAAATATATGATCATTTAGGGTAGGCTAAAGTAGTAGTTGCATGGACCATGAGGTTTTAGTATAAAAGGTAGACAATTCTGTACAGAGTTCTCTATCAAGTTCTCTTGTATAAACTATATATAAGGTTTCTTTTCTTGATCAACCCTAAGGTTTTTAAGTTGTAACAAATACTTAGAAATCAGAAGCTGTTTAAAGAATCTATAGGGCTTATACCATTGTAATTCAAACCTTATGCAAGTAATGTTATAACTTAAGTCCTTAAGTAAAGATAAAAGACAGCTTTTATCTTAAGTAACACAAAAAAACTTAATAGAGTTCCAAGTATAAGATAGTCTGTCTTATATACTACAGACTGTGGTCTATGTACACATTACAACTAACCTATCCTAAAATACATATACTTTCCATAAGGCTAACATGTTATTATTATATTGTATAATATCATCTATTTAGAATCTTCTATGTCTTTCTCTGTGTCATATTTGTGTGACTGTGACAAGTGTCACACATCCATCACACTTTGTGACTTGTGTAACTATCATACATAATGTCATATCACTTCTTTTATCTAAGTCCAAAATAAAGAAAAGTAAAATAAAAATAAAAATAAAAATAAAGGAAAATAAGAAAAATAAAATAAAAAGCAAAGGAAAATAAAATGAAACCAAGTCCACCATTCGTGATTCTGACAAGTAATATAGGACTTATAGAAATTCTTAACATTTATATATATGAAAAACCAAGTATATTCATAGTAGATGAGTTCTAATATTTTATTTTGTCCAAAATCAAAGACTGCTTGTAATTGGTATGTAAATTCTGTAATCTATGAATAAGAGTCTAAATATGTCTAATAACTAGTATTCTGTTAAATTGTTATATTCCAAACTCTGAAACATGTTTGACTTTAATATGACATCAAATCCCCATGGTTATTTGGCCTTATTTGTGCCCAAAACTCCGTCGGTAGTTTGTTACTTTATAATGGACTTAATTCCACCAAAATTCCATAGTTATTTTACTTTATTTGAGTCAAAATCTGTAGTCATATTCATTTATATCTATTGCCCAATTATCTCCTTCAAACTCTGCAAATTTACTTGGACTTTATGTGGAGTTTTCCCCTCTTCAAATCTGAACTCCTATATAGTGTTTTACTAATGAAACACTTGCTCAGAGATCTGTTTTAGTTACTCCTTTTGTTATTTTATGTATTTAAGGTTGGTGACTACTTTGTAATAGCTAGTCTGATAATTGACTAAAGTTGACACTAAATCTCCAGTGTCAATGGCAATGTACTTTATTTCTCTCCTTACAACTTCTTACAAGACCATTCTCTGAAATTGCAACCATGCAGCTTGTAGGAGGCACAGCACATAAGTTGAAGCCAAGGTCGTTCTGACAAGTCCATATCACCAAGCTCATCGCATGAAGTTTCTATACTCTACATGTCCAAGCCAACTCCATAGACTTTTACCTTCAAGTGTGAACCACACCTAACATAGATTATAAAGATGATTCATAAAAATATCATTATATACAACTATAGAACAGATGTCATTATATACAACTATAAAACAGATGTCATTATATAGGCTATCAAAATTTACAATAGTGGCTATACAAAGAAAAGAAGAGATAAGGGGGGTTGTGCAAAGAGATGCTATAAGTTAACTATAAGTAAAGATAGAACAGAAGTTGTGTAGGGTTTGTAATTGGCCTGTTTTATTATGACTTGGACTTAAAGTGTTAGAGCAGAAGCATACTTGTGTATTGAGGAACACAAGAGAACTCAATGGGGTTCTCACTACAATCTATTCTATCTTATATACTTCAGACCATAGTCTGTTACAAACTCAAGTCTTTAGAGTAGGACAAGTGAATGAACCTTGTATTGGGTTAACACAAGAGAACTTGATAGAGAACTCTGTACAGGATTGTTTACCTTATATACTGAAACCTTATGGTCTATACTACTCTATGTCACAAACTTCATTCAGCTTGTATCTCCACAACCAGTGGACCAATTTTCACAAACCAAGTTGCACTAGAAAGCCCCAAATGAGGGCTATCTGTACATATATGAGAGGTACAAAAGTGACAACAAACGACTGAGATATCAGGACATCAATAGCTATAAAAGCTTTGTCTGCTAATATCTCATGAACAGCTGAACGGATTTGCATGATTAAACTTGCGTTGGGAAGTGCTCATCAATCTGTTTCCAACAATGTATGATGCATCTCAAAGTGACAAGTATTGGTAGAGATACAAGCATATCAATATAGTGACATAATTAGTTATTTTCTAAAATTAGCCTGACAGCTGCTATGATAGCTGACAGCTCCCATCAGGTACGAGTTTTGATCATGTGATGGCAACAGCTTGCGCATGGACCATCACTCTTTTGTATATATACTTCTGTGTCTGAGATCTAGACCTCAGACTTAACAACATCAATTATTCCTGTTGATACTTTTCATTATCTGTCAATCATCATATCCTTATACTGAACCCCTGAAACACTATTTAGCCCCAGTATCACAACTAGTGAGTATCTTATTTGTGATAGCTTTTGTGTTTGTTTTCCCCGGTATATGTTTCAGTGTGAAATCATAATCTTGTAATTTCAAATACCATTGAGCCTGTCATCCATTTAGTTTGTGTGGCTCTCTGAAATACTTGAGATTTTCATGATCCATCCAGACTTCAAAAGGTTCCACTGCATCCAATAAGTATTGTCTCCATTTTATGAGAGCTTTTACTATTGCTAGTAGTTTCTTGTTGTAGATCTTGTAATTCCGTTCTGCTGGTTGCATTGTTCTTGATAAGAATGCTATTGGTTTCCATTTCCCATCTTGTTCTTGGGATAGTACTCCTCCTATAGCATGTCCTGATGCGTCTGTTTCCACTCTAAATTTTCCTTCTCTTCTAGGTAAAGAAAGAACTAGTTGGCTTGTAATCTTCTCTTTGAGTTCATCGAATGCTTTCTGGTGTTCTTTTTCCCATTTCCAATCCTTCTTGCCTTTCAGCTTGTTTAGTGGTTTTGCTGTATGACTGAAGTTTTGAATAAAGCGTTGATAAAAGTTTGCAAATCCAAGGAAGCTCTCCACATCTTTGACTCTTGTTGGTGTCTTCCACTCTTTCACTGCTTTTATCTTTTCCTGTTCTATTTTGACTTGTATTTTTCCAACTATTACCCCTAGTATGGAGATTTCTTCCATGTTGAAGTCACATTTCGATTGTTTAAAATACAAGTTGTATTTCTCTGCTATCTTCAGGAATCTGATTGTTCGTTCTTCCAGTTCTTCTATTATCTTTGCTGGTATTATGAAGTCGTCCATGTAGTTTGCCAGTACTCCTTCATGAAGTAGTTCCCAGAAAATATTGTTCATCATTCTTTGAAAAGTTTCTGGCAAATTGCATAATCCAAAGTACATCACTTGAGGTTCGAATAGTCTCTTGTTGGTTAGGAATGCAGCCTTCCACTCGTCTCCTTCTTTGATTTGTACATTGTTGTATCCCCAAATCAAGTTCAATTTGTTGAAGTATCTTGCTTCCTTGAATTTGTCGATTACTTCTCCAATCAGAGGTAGTGGCGTCTTGTCCTTTATCGTGACTTGGTTTAACTTTCTGTAGTCTTAAACCAACTGTAATGAACCGTCCTTCTTTGGAATATAGAAGCAGAGCGCTGCATATCTTGACTTTGATTCCACAATGAGTCCTGCCTTAAGTTGTTCATCTAGCCATTGGTTTAAGGCTTTTTCTTCTTTCAGTGTCATTGCATAAGCCTTTGCATTCAATTCCTTTGGGGCTTCATCTGTTAGATTTATCTTGTGATCCCATTCACGTCTTTCTGGTAGTTTTTCGAACTTCTTCTTGTTGAATAGATGTGTGAAGGGTCGAATGTACTCTGGTAAATCTTCTGGGTTCGTCTTGTCCAGTTCTTTTCTGATTTTCCCATTGTCCTGTTCCTTGTTGTCTATTGTTTCTATTGTCTTGGTTCTCCTGGATTTGAATTGTATATCTTTGTATTTCATTGTACAATTTCCTGGACATCTTGTAAATTTGATGGTACCATTTTTCCAGTTGACTTCTGGGTTATGTTTGACCAACCAGTCATGTCCTAGGAACATGTCTGTTCCATCTAGGTCTATTACTGCTGCTTCCAGAGTTTCTTTATGTCCATTGATTTCAATCTCTAGAGGTGCCACCTTGGTCACCTCTCCGTTCTTTGTTCCATCGGCATTGAATACTTCAAAAGAGAAGTTTATTGGTTTGGTTTGAATCCTCTTGTCCTTAACTAGTTGTTTGTCGATTCTTGTGTGTATACATCCAGAGTTGTTATAATTCAAAACTGTCATATGCAGGTCCACCTGTCTGGAAAACTACATCCCCATGGTGATACCACCTCTGAACCATACAAGCCCGCCTTCCACGGCAGCCACCTTTCTCGCAACACGTCTCATGGCGGTGCTGCAACCTTCCAGGTATTCTGTCTTCCATGACGGAGTTAATCCTGTCAGTGTCTCAACACTGAAACTTCTACTCGGGGTAATAGGGGTATTACTACTGAAACTCCAAGCATCTCCTATACTTTCCATTTGTATATAAGACTAGTAGTTATACTGTAATTCGCTAGTCTGATAATCGACAAAGATAATCTCTTATTGAACTCAATCTCCAGTGTTCAACGGCAATACACCATTCAGCACTCACTTCCACTTGGACTTCCTCTCCTTTATCTGAAGTTGCAACCACGCGGCAGACAGACGGCGCAGCACATAAGCTGAAGCCAAGGTCGTTCCACAAGTCCGCTCATCTCTGAGTCCATTCTGTGGACTTCCACCCTGGTGTGAACCATGCCTGACAAAGGAAACAAATATGTGGACGAAAATGTTTGGGAAATTCAGGACATATATATTGAAGAAGAAGTACAAGACAAAGAAAAAGGAAGAGTAGAAGAAGAAGAAGTCATACTAATCAAGCCATACGAGGTATCAGAGTCAATCTCGACAAAGAGCTCAAGTTTCATTGAAAAAGAGAACAATCTTCTCAAGTACATGAAATTTGTCAAACCTCCTACCCAGATAAGAATATTCCGACCACCTTTCTATTATCAATTGCTTCACTCTAGAGAAGAACAAGATCCTGACTTCTGGAAAGAAGTAGCGATGGCTTTGGTGGACAATAAACATAATACAGAAACATCAAGAAACGGATATCCTATCAGTATGTTCCAAGAGGGACCACTGCACGAACCATTCTTCATTGCAGTCAACAATCTAGGCCAAGTCATTATCGGCCCTAACAAGAAAACAGTGGTGATGTATGTGGTTGGAGAATTGGCGGTATTGGTCTAATTTCATGAGGACATGAAAGCTGAAAACAGTATATTGTTACAACAGATACCTCAAGGATACAACATGGAGTTGGGTTGAGGGTATGACAACACGATCGGCTGCGCCGAAGTAGTCTTAGTCAGCACCTCATGTAGTAGGTGCCATAACCTCATTTTCTTCTTCTTGTTTCCTCATGCTTTATGACTTGTTTACCTCATGGACTACTCATTGTTCTATCATGTACTCTTAGTATATATAGCATAGATATACTCCTGTGTCCTTATGCTTTACCACTTGCAATCTATCCCTTAACTTCTCTCAAGCCTTTGCCTAAGTGCAACCTGCTTTAGCTTAAGGTCATAACAGAAGTAGATAATTGACAAAGGAGAAAGAGGTAGATAGGTATGCAGTAACAGATCAAAACATGTAGATAAGATCACCACCAATGGTGTTACCTAGGCATTTTCTTTGAACTCTCATTTCTGGATAACATATAGGAGATGACAGCACTGAGATTATATTATCAAAGAATCAGAACCTTGTCAATTAAGAATCTAAACATAGGTAAAGAAACTTCGCACTATGAGCCAATCAGGACATCAGATATATTTATATTTGGAATTAATGTCCGGTATCTCGGCACATTCTGAGCAATCCAGGAAATCATACAATGTTTTCCAACCAATTGGATGGGTCTCAAAATCGATTTAGAGTGGGAACTCGCTATTTCAATTGTTTTTCTACCCTTCCCATTGCCTTGAGTCATCATGATTGTGCCCTTGAGTTTCACTCCTAGTCCAGCGAGTGTACCTCCTACCAACGCTGTCTATCGTCTCAGGGAATATCCTGATATCCCTGTCAATAGTCATCCACTGGTAGGCGTTTGGCCGCGTTTGCTTGTCTCCCATATCCTGAACCCACGATTTATAGAATCCCCTT
>Ga0157364_1004134_pt1 | contig 14393 bp, 8 predicted proteins | sample AttsexASBM2_FD_111476 | JGI IMG/M metagenome (GOLD analysis project Ga0157364, IMG submission 111476) | Fungus gardens microbial communities from leaf cutter ant in Ribeirão Preto, State of São Paulo, Brazil - Atta sexdens ASBM2 | ecosystem: Host-associated > Fungi > Mycelium > Unclassified ... | reverse complement strand
TTTTGTCTATCGTGTTAATTAATTCAGATTATAGAGATTATTACGGCGTATTTGAGGATGTGATTTAAAAAGAGTCAGGTGTCCCGACATCTGCCTTCCGTCTCGTAGCTTAATTTCGAGTCGATCACGGCGACGGTAATTCGTAATGCGCGTTTGTAACCCGATACAATTCCAACCCAGTCATCGCTTCGTCATCCGGTTATCCAGCCTAACCGTGGCATCTATATGCTAATGACGGCCGATTCATTACGCAAAATGCACATGGCGGGCCATTATCTTTTTTTTCTGCGAGAGGTGCGGCGCGGGAGCGACGTCAGGGAAAAGCGCGCGGAAACAGAAACGCAGGAAAGGATGAGGGAAAAAAGGATCGAAAAAGGAGAGGAAACGGGCGATCACTGATTTCCATACGCGTTAACGGTTCGCGAACGGCAGTTGGTATTCGAGAAAGAAGAAGAAGGAGAAAGAGAGAGCGGGGAGGGGGGAGGGGGGAGGGATTCGCAAACGCATTACTGCGAGCTCCGACGTATATTTAGGTCCTGATTATTTATGATTACGATTATTCCGGACAGCTTTCGAGCGCTTTATTGAATGTTTAGCATGTGCCGGCCACGCTAATTCTGAGCTGTGCGTTTATAGCGTATGGGTGGAAAGAGAGAAAAAGAGGGAGAGAGTGGGCATCATCTCTCCTCCTACGTGCGCTCCTTAGACGAGTTTTCGCTATGTCGCTAATTCGACCCATTCGATCAAATTACTCGCCAGCGAAACAGCCTCAACCCCCGCTACCGTATTTCGCTCTTCTCTATCGTTTCTTTTTATCCCTCCACCCTGCTCTTCCGCCGGCTAATGATGATCGTTAATCGTCCTTCTTAGACCTCCCGATCCATCCGTCTCGGGAAATATCTCGCTCGCGATTCTATATGATAATCATTTCCTCCGTGAATTGAGCGCGACTCGAATTGACGTCAGCTAAAGTGGGGGTTTATCTCAAGATATGCCGGTGGATGTCGTTAACTAATTATAGTTGAGCCCGCCAAATAGTCGCCTATGCCGCGAGTACTAATGAACACTTGAGTAAACACATTTTACCGTTTTCCCTTCGCATCTTGAAGCTATCTTGGAGCGGCAAGACGTCTCTAGCGGGAACTCAAATGTGCTAATGACATCAGGTGGAAGGGAAAGGAAGAGAGATGAGCTTACGGAGGATCGAAGCCAGAACAGTTTCTCGATACTTTTGAATTCGAAATATTTTATGATATTTCGATAAGTTTTTGTTCATTTTTTTAAACGATACTTGGAAGTCTCAAAAAAATTAATGAAATATTAGTAATAGTAGGAAGGAGTAATGGAATATCATTTTATTTATATTCATGTGATACAAGTATTTTTACAAGTTTATTAGCTATAGCGTAGTATCAATTATATATTATAGATAAAAATTCTTTTGATATACAGAACGTAACTTACAAAAAAACTGAAAAGAAAGGAAAAAATTGTAGTTATGGAATAGAAAGGTATCAGTAGAGAGCACTACGAATTAACATATATAACTTTACATATTAGATACTTGCAGACATTTCATTATCAAATTTAGTTCATTTGAAAGGCATATTGAAGGCCTCCAAGTAAACATGAAATTACAAAATTAATACCAACGTACTCCTCAAACTTACACAAAGAATACACATAATTGGCAAAACTGAAATGCAGCTTTTATGATAACACTATCGACCAATGGCCATATCATAACGTCTAAACAGACTGTAAAGAAATAATTTCAATGGTCTTCTCCAGAATGCATTGCATTCTTTCTTCTAATTATAATTTGGATAAGTGTCGTTATCTCAATTTTGACGAAGCATCTTTACGAAAAAATATCTTTGTTAGTCGAAGGATATCCTGTACACTGCGGCCGACCTTGCAGTCTAAGAAAAACAATAAGAAGTATACCATGTACCGAGAGCGATACGTGTGCGGGCGTGTGTGCTATTTCGAGTCACAAATGTTCCGCGCCTCGACTGTGGTGCGAGTTGCGCGGATCGTTGCGCCTGCTGGCGTAGGTGGTGCACAATTTATCCGAAATAATTACTACGGCGATAACCGGAACGCGTACGAGCGTATTTGGGACGCGGGCGTCTCGGGGTTCTCTATTTCGAGGCGCGGATGTTTCGACTTTAATTAATCGGTCCGCTTTTGTAATGTAAGTGCCGGCGCCGTGTATGTTCGAAATAACCGCGTAAGACACAACGTAAGGCATCCAATAGCCTCAACCGGTTCTGCGATAAATCACGTCGTGCCGTGTGATGCTAATTGACAAGAAGCGATTGTTAAACTTTCGAGCATTTGCCAGCATCGGAGCTCACCTCCGCTCTAGTCGTAGTCCTGCTATGTTTGGAAGCGTCAGTACGCGGAACGATTTCTCGTGGGATCTTTTATAAGTAATTGAAGCGCATCGCGCTATACTAGGTATTCGTATGTTGCAACTTATTGAAGTTTTATGCGATTGGATTTGTCGAATTTACGTTTTTTTTATAAAGATGTGATTTAAAAAGATAGTAATCGATATATCGATTTCACGCTACTTTTATTAAAGATTATAATTATTTCTATTTAAGAATGTTTTTTTGTTGAACAATAATATCAGTTAAAAAAGTTCGATCATAAATACAACCTTGAAAATAACTGCGAAAAATAAAACAGCAAATAAAATTTGGCTTACAATAGCTCATGCAATGCATTTATCATATTTTACTGCAGTTTTACATAAATAACTTTTAAACGAGAAAGATTCACGAACGTTTACACGAATCTTTACTGTAGTGTTATTATAAAAGTATATGTAAAAGAATTTATTTTATTTTATAATGCTAATTAAATTTTAGAAATAAATACTACAAAACGCGATTGTATATAAGAATCAAAACTAATAAAAAAATTAAATAATTTTTAAGTAAATAACATAATTTATACAGATACTTAAATGTAATAATATATATAAAAAGATACACAATACATACATTCTAATGGTATTTTTCTGTATAGAATAATCTACGAAATTTTAAATTTTGGGTAATATTTTGTGACACATACATCTTTAATCTATAACATATTTAATATATTTTAATAAACTTGTATTCGTTTTAAAAGCCCCCTTATTTCGTACAATTATACATCGTTCTACTCAATCATCAATATTGTTCATTTCTTCATAATTTTTTGAATATTTTACATTTATATCTTATTCCGATATCAAGTGACAATCTGAATTCACGTCTACTATTTTACGATTGTTTCTGAAATTCAGCGCGTCTCGGAGGAAAACGTCAGCTATTTTCGTACGGCAACTGCTTGCATGTGGAAGTCAGTTCATAGATAATTTCCTGTCGTAGCATATGGTTCACCATGAAACCGCGAACGCCGCACGCGGTTCGGTGTGCCAACGAGAAACATTACGAATAATTTCAGCGCTTTTCTAATCCCGTATCTCTATAGATATCGGTCGACCTACTTTAATCCGAACTTGTGGCTGCTCGTCCCGTTGAGAATACCTCACTTATTTAAACGATTATCCGCCAATTAAATACAGATTGCGGCAGATAGGCGGGGGTAATCCGCAATAATTATCGCGTCAACTCGCACGGACCGCGAACTTTAGCGCCGCGGGCGCCGGATATTTCGAGCCGCGCGCACACACGTTCCGCCTTTAGACATGAACTCATTGATAATATTTTCCGGTGAAAGCGCGTTGTATCTCCGTCCAATGTAACGCTACGAAAATCGTGCTACGATATCCGTTACACTGAGAAAAAAGGATTGTTTATTTGGCTAAATTAATTGTCTTTAAAAAAATAATAAAAACAAAGTTTTAGAGCGATTGGAATCGACGCAGAAGACATATTTACTTTAATAAAAATTTAATTTTAATTACATAAAATTATAAAAATGAAAAAAACATGGCGTTCGTTTGGTTCCAGTTTGAGTCTTCATTGATAATATTTTAGTTTAAAATTTAAAATTATATATTGCAAGCAAAAAAACCTATATGATGTCCGCATCCTTAATTAACAAAATTTTTTTTGTGTCTCATACCTTGGATGACCAATTCAAATTTTCATAGCAAAAAGATATTAGTTGTCTTAATTTTTTTTTCGATGAAAAATATATGTATTTAAATCAAATATATTATATTTGATTTAAATATTTAGATTCTTTATAAAAAATAAAATAAAATGAATTAAATTAATTTAGTGAAATGAAGAATTCATTTCAATGTATGTATTATTATATTTAATACGATATTAGCTTGCCTGGACATCGAGTGTGCTTACGTCACATTAACGTAAGCTCCTATAAATGTCGCTTTTATGTTACTTTGGCTGCTGCCAAATTTGATTAACGAAAATTCGTTGAATGTAGATATCGATTACCTTCAGTTCGAATGGATTTTCTATGACGATCGAAGCCAAGAATAAGGAATATCAAATTACCTTTTAAAAATATCAAATTATTGTTCTTTCTTGGAATAAATATCTTCGTAATTTAAATGGATAGCTTCACGCACTTGGTGTATTTAAATATTAACATGCATGCACGATGCTTGTAATTTAAAAATACAACGCGAATAAATGTTACTGGTATCATAGTATATGTCATCTTGCTTTAGAAATAACCTCTTATCTTGCATAAAAGATATCCTTAGTACAATCGATCCTGTTGCATAAAGCACACATCAACACAGATAATCGAACTTGATCCATAAAGAAAGTCATTCACAAAGCCGAGGTTTCAGCTGTAAGTGCACTTCGCGCTTACAAATGGATAGTGAGATAAGCTCGATGAGCATGTGTCGTATAGTGTCTGCGTGGCGAAGTTCACAAATTTGAGGGGATAAAGAAAATGTCGTGTCCGGCTGGCAGAGTCACGTTTCCACTTGTCGATTCTTCTCCGCGGCCACGCTTGACAATAATAATATTATCCCTAATCGTGACCAAGAGAGAAAGAGAGGCTGAAACTGCTCATCGTTAACATCTACATTCACGCGCCTCGAAGGCCTAACTCGTTTCGATCCGCGCCGGACGTCAGTGCGTTTATTGAAAATAAATACACGACGTCGCCGCGCCTCTCATTACAAAACCCGAAGACGAAACCTCCGAGTCTTAAGTGCCGGGACCTTTCGCCCCGGTGATTACCGCCGACGATGGTATCGCGTGAAAGGTGTCTTTGCACTCACGGCGTTTTTCACCGACCGAAGTCACGTGCTAAAGAGAGACGGACGAGCACCGCGGCAGGAGAGAAAAAGAATACAGTCTCGGCTTGTACACCTCATCTTTAAATAGCGGTGGACGTCGCGAGCGCGGCAAAATTCATTTCCAAGTAGCTACGGACGTTTTAGACGGACCACCCACGGCGCCATCCTCACCGTCCGCTGCTTGCGCCACAATCGGGTTCTTCCCTGACGTTTCTCTCGCGATTTAAAATTGCACTTCCTATCGCTAATGTCGCCATACGATTTTATAAGCGTGCATCAGGCCTCTTTCGTGTTAATCACAGCAAAATTATACACACGAATGTTTTTATTATTTCTTTAAGTAATTCCTTTCGATTTTTATTTTGATAAAAATATAATTTTTATTTCGATAAAAATACTTCAAGATTCTGAAAAGGCATTTAGAATTATCTGAAGAATGTCTTGATATGACGTGATAACGTCTTTTTGATATTAATCGATCTCAGCGTGCGTGAATATGATTGATGAATAAGTCTATCTGAAGCTTAAATTTCTTTTTTGAGAATTTATAACGAATCAGAAGAGGATACGAAGAAGGATGACAGAAACCTTAGCAAAAGATTGCAATAATTCCAAGAAATGTTTACTCGCTGCTCTTGGATTTCAAATATTTCTGGGACTCTTTCTTGCTTCGAAAATTCGATTAATGTTTCACAGCGCGGTGAAGTTCTTCCGTTTAACGAGAGATTCTACAAATTGTGCGAACTACTTTGTTCTTTCACTTTTGCGCTTGATCTCAGAACGCATAAGCAATCAATGACTTTTCCTTCCACTTTGCTGGTTCTCGGATGATCAATAACGACTGTTACAAAGTTCTGCTGTATAACTATGTCAATTAGATTGTTTGCTGTGTGAATTATGTCACACGGAACGGGATTCTTGACGTCACCGAAATGTTTGTTTTATGAGTGCATACTATGCTGAAATGATTATCTAGAGAGATAACTTTTTGAGAGAGACTGTACGCTAATAATCGTAAACAGATACGTGCAAAAGAAAAATACGAGATGTTCAATGACAGAAGGACAAGCGACAGAGATGTCTATATGAACAACGCTCGAGCAGAGATACCTCTATCAATTACAAACCTTCCTTTCCATCGGAAACACTGTATCAAAATGGATATATCATAAAGTGCTTTAATTTGATCTAATTTTATTCCAGTACAAAACAAATGACGTGTGCCAAACATAACAAACATTGAAGAGTACAATCGATAATCAGTGTGAAATCGAGATTAATATGTAATTTAAGCAAAAATAACTTGCGTTTATTCGTGATTGTGCTTAGTTTGCATTATAGATGTACATAGATTGCGCATAAAGCGTTACTAAATAACAATTGCTGCCATATATTTAATAATTAACAGAGAGTAAAGAAAAAATGTTCTTTGAAACTTCATTGCAGTGAATCTGTTTCATTGCGTGCGAAGATATCTTCTTCCGTACCTTTCTCGACGCGAATTCGTTAAATTTTCAAACTTAAACTTCGACTATCTATTCATCAATCATGATCGCGCATACTGGGATCAATTACGCAGCGAGAGGCGCGAATAGATGCTGTCTCTCTTTCTCTTTCGCGGATTTCGATAGTATCGTTGCTCCTGACGTCACCGCGGCGTTTAATGAGCGGCTACCAGAGAGTAGTTCTCCCCACATCCTCCCTACCGCGCGCGGGTGATCGCGACCAGAGGGAGACGGAGCGAATGGTGGAGGCAATGGAGGGGGCGTAGGGAGAGCGAGAAAGATAGAGAGGAAGGGGAGAGAGGTAGTATCGTGTCGGACGCTGGACGAGGCGCACGCTCGATGCGAGACAGCGCGTGTTTTCATGCGTGTGGAAGATCGGTGGAAGCGGACCAGGACCACCACGGTCAATCCTGGACGTCCACATCGTCCTGGTCGTAGGAGTCGCCGCGATCTGTCCCCGCGGCTGCCCGAGACCAGTTCAGAAAGTGGTTACGAACGTTGGTGCTCAGCCACCGCCGCCGCCACCGACCACGCGGCACACGTACGCACGTACACACGCGTGACAAACGCGTGAGTGCGACGAAGACAAACGGCTACCGAGCGCGACCGACCGCGGACGAGGACCCACGATCGTAGCTCGAGGCGTCCTGGCGCGCAGCCGATTGGTCGACTATCCGAGGAAGTGGTCACCGTCGACAGGGTTCAGACCGGGTCGCCACGTGAGTCGAGTGCAGCATCGCGAGGCACAGCGCGCGCGAAATCCCGACTTTTTGGAGGACTCGCCAAGTTCCTTCCGCATTGGGACAAAAAGATTGGGGGTCGTGCAATTTCGATCGACAGCTGCTGTCTCTGTGTAACCGAAGAGAGACGTCGCGATAAGCAATCGTGATCCTGATTCACGTTTTGGTGTGTGGTACCAAACGAGCCCGAACTTGAAGAACGCGATGAGATCGCTCGAGGAGACTTTCAGATGAGGAGTAATGGAGCGTTGCTCTACATGTTTCACAGTTCAGATGGAACGTTATTTTGGAGCAGTCTGAATTCCTTACTTCCGATGATGTTTGTTATAGAAGATAAAAATCATATTAATGAGGAGCTTACAAAGTTTCTATTGAAATGGAATTAACAGAGATTGTGTGATTGGGAAAGGAACTTATGAACATATCGTCAAACTCACGTGACTTCGTTTACTTGCCGAGTCACGTTCGTGATAGAGAGGCGGAGTTGTGTCTTTAAAAGACTTTGATACGTTAGCTAATCCCAAGGATTATTAAAAGTCGTCTTGGGCATTGGCACGTTCCGAGAGACCAAATCAAACTGTTCTCATACTCTTTCCCCCTTTACTGTATTCCAGCTTAGAATACTTATATATTATTCGTGTACACAGATAATTAATTGCAAACGGACGTTTATCAGTCGGCGCTTTTCGATCGAGTTTAAAAGTTTCATGTTGAAATGGAGAGCGCAAATGTAATGCGGGTTAACGCTCTTCGACTTTGTCATCGATTTACTTAATTTCTTACACGGTCCAAGGAGACCGACACGTTGACGTGGTCGCACTCGCCACGTGAGTGATCGATCGCGACCTAGAGCAACGTTGCGCACGCCGTTCTTCTCGCCGAGTTTGACGTTTCAAGCCGAAGCCCCAAAAAGCGCGCGGCATTGACTTTTTGACTGAGTCAGAAACGAACTCATACCACGAGTTTTCGGTGAAGATGGAAAATCAATCCAGTGAAGGTAATTAAGGATCGAGGAATGAGACTCGGATATGCATTTCATGAACGAGAGCCGTTTACCTCGAGTTCAATTCCCATTCTATGATCGTCGATACTCAAAACGATCGTACGGTGTTGAAATAAATGCGCGCAAGAAATTCGTCACGGATATCGCGAAGTTGAAAGGACGGTGTGCACGCATCTCAGTTGTACAGAAATTGCGCGGTGAAATTCGAAATGCGACGAATTATATCATTAATTTCGATTATCAGCGTGTGTGGAAATGATTTGTTGGTGATTATTGTCGAGCGCGTTTGAAACGGAAATTTTACAAGTATTTCGCGACGTTCGCGAGATATTGACAGTAGTTCCACGTGAGTACCGGACTGAGATTGCAAACGTTTTGCGAACGTTAGGGACTTCTTGCGAAGAGAAAGAACGCGGGAGACACATCGCTAAATGCGCGTTTTCCAAAATTAATCGAGACGATGATACGTCAAGGACCGCAATGACGGTGAACCTCAGTGAACTTAGTGAAAATCAGAGAGAAGAGGAAAGTAAAAAAGTGATGCGTGCTTCGAAGAAGTAACGAGAAACTCCGACTGTGAGAGAAGTGTAACGGGCATTTAAAGACTGTCGCAACTTGGATCAAGCTGGATTTCGTGTCTCTAGCATGTCGCCCTTTCCTCTTGGGATTTCGATATTTTCGCGATACTCTCCTTCTGAGGTGAGCATTGGCACAGGACAAACACGATGTATTTATAAGGACTTTCAGCGTTTAATAAACTCAATAATTAATACATAAATCAAATACACGGTACAATATTATGAAAATACATATGACTTTTCTACTTTTGGAAAGATCAACGAAAAGGAGAACGAATCACGTTAAAATGAATTAATTGAACTAAATATTGGATTCAGTTTTAGTCTAAACTTAAATTCTGCTCATTCTTTCGAAACACATTTTAATTAAATTGAAGACAAAATTATCAAGATAGTAATGAATTACATATTGAAGTCACTCCAATTTAGCTGACTAATTCAAGGAATTCGTGAAAACGAACTACGAAAATAAAACATATTTTTGCAAAAATGAAAAAGTGCCTGATACTTTTCATTGATCGCAACGCTATAATTAGGAGAATATCGCGCAATGCGCTGTTTCCTTCTCGAAATGGAGGAATAAACAATTTAAGACGCAACGAAGTTCCGTCGACGGTAAACGCTGCTGAAATTAACGTTTACTTCGACAGTTATTAATGACTCGCAAAGTGATGGGTGCAGCACTCATAAACTCGATGACTATACGATTGACACGAAAATAAATCGGTAAATATAAAAGGAAAACCGCAATGTTGCACATTTTGAGGCAATAAAAAAACAAGATCTTACATGACAAAATAAAAATGTTAAGTATATCTCTGTTCTTTATTTATTCCCGTTCAAAAAAATGTTCAAAAAAAAAAACTTTACTGGCAAAATCGTATAAACAATGACTTTACTCAAGCAATGTAAGAAGTTTTTTTTTTACTGTTGCCAATTCTGCTTATCATCCTCGCTCTGAATGAACAGCGCGAACGGCGTATTCCGTGCCAACGTGGCGTTGGCAATAGTGTCACGCAGTGGTTGCCAGAAACTGTCCATAGTGCATTAACTGCTGTAAAGACCATCTAGAATAATTTGCGCATAATGTAGAAATAAACAACGCATAAAGCATCGCGTTATACAATGGCAGGTTCGGTCGATGAAAAATCACATTACGACTCTTTCCACTTTTTGCACATTAGACATTGTTATTTTTCATGAAATACAAAATTTATTAAAGTTCCTCCAAATTCAGCGAACTGAAGAAAAGTTATGTTGAGTCGTAAAGCAGTCGTGATCAGCGAAAGCAGACTATTATTTGTCGTACATAAGTTTTGAACACATAGACAACTTTCTAAGATTCCTTGAATAATAAATTTCTCAAAATATGCTTACGTAAAAAAAGAACAATCGAATCTGGCAACATTGCATGTTCTCGCGCGAACGTCGCGCTCTAATCGTCGTCGGCCGGTAAGCGAGCGAGTTAATGACAGACCGGAAGTGGCGTTTAATTAAAGTACGCACGTCCGGCAGAGACGTTTTCACGAGGCTCGGTTGCTTGCCCGGCCGTTGCGTAATTCCGAAGGGAAGAATAATAAATTATCGCGGTGTGCGCTAATAAACTTGAGTTTTCGAATACGCTTCATTTACCGAGTTAAGTCTCGCGGAATCGACTGCATCGAACTACCGCGGCATCGTAATGATTATGTAATAGGTGCTAATAGTGCACTCACGCGTTCATTTGTACAATAGTATAATTGCCACGGATGCTTGTCAAAGCAGGATATAATCGTTATATACTATTATATATAATTCTAAAGCTGAAAAATTACGTCAGTCTTGACAGCGATGAATTTAGGCGTTCGATTACAAAAAAAATCAGTATTTATTATTTATTTTATGTATTAACTTAATTATAAGATATATTTATAACAATTCTTATTTCAAATATCTATATGAACAAGCGTTTTACAATCTTGAATGTACTGAAAAAACGAAGAAAGACAAAAGTGAAGAAGAATTGAATGATAAATTATTTCGTTTTAATGCTAATAAATGTATACGTCAAATGAATATGTTCGGTCTTTACGCATCATCAATACTCACGCTTAGAAATAGCGTAAGTCGGAATTGCCGCTTCGATGACGATGGCGTTTAAAAACGACACGAAATTTACTACTGAAAAATTAATTGATACTGCTCAACGCGACTCGTTTTGATCACGTCGCCATGAATAACGGAACCGGACTTTTTCACGGAGCGAAACGTGTGCAATCGTTCACTGTGTTAACGACTCCTGCGAATGTCGGTCGTGCTTAAGTTATTAATAATTAGTTCACAACGAATTCCGGAGCTGAAATTTCTTCGTGAATTCGGTTAACGGACATCAGCGTCAAACGTGTTATTGTGCAAAAAGTAATACTCTGATAAAAATACAACAAGAATTTTTCTTGCAATTAAGTATAGTAATTACATATCTACATTCGTATCTTGGTAATCGACTTATTAATTATACTTGATTCTTAAATGTTGTGTGCGCGAATATTTTCAGTATTTGTCTGTCCGCATTAAACAGACGAAGAAGATTCGTATAATTAATAGATTTGGCATCATTTATTAAATACTCTTTATAACTAAGTCTCGACGAGATATTTCTGAACATTTTAAAATTTTGAATAACGTACGTACACACATGTGTCATTCATTTTTTATACGTAGCCCGACAGGAACCCAAAATAGCGACCTCATTTTCTTCGAGAGCTTTTTTTTCTAGCGATTCGAAAGATCTCGACGCAAGAGGTGTTGTAGAATCAATCGAATGATCGAAAGTCACGAGAGTAATCGCTGTTTGAAGAAACGTGATGCCAGGTGATCCGGCAAAAACCGATGAACTCGGTATACGGCCGAAAGTCACGGCGGAGGTGGAGAGAGAAAGCGACTTCTACGGATCATAATAATAAACGGACGGGTCGGGCCGGTTGGGTGCAAATGATTTTATTGCTAAGTGTGTTACGGGCGGGAATTAACGACTCAGCAATTATTCCGTCGTTTGGCTTTTTATGCGCGAGCGATTCCTGTGGGAAAGAAGGTGCAAATGGCGCGCGCGGAAGTGCACCGCTCCTCGCGATCGTTACAATGTAACAGATTCGTAGAAATCGTTGTCCGATTAGTTCATTGAATCGTCGAGCGACGTCGTAGAGTGCAGTTTCACGGCGCCCTTTTAAATGGCTGACTTTAGAAAATTCCATTACTCGTTTACTGCGGTCGCGTTTATCCCTTCACGTGGCGCAACGCTTATAGTCGATATGCTTTCTTTTTTCGTAACAAATACAAAGAATTTTTTATACCGTGTAAAATGATAAAATATTTTTTTTCAAAAATATATACAATAAATATTAATTAAATAATCTATAAATCGGATTGACAAAATATTTGATTTAAACAAAGCCAAATCTTACATAAATATTAAATAATGAAATAATCGTCTGTTCTGCAAAATTCAATTTCAATACGGCCTGATCTCGTGCAATAAAGTCTAAAAAAAAAATTATATCATAAATATATTTCTTAATTTTTACGAAAGTTGGTTGCGCGTATTTCGCAGGTTGGAACACGCGCGCTTTTTTAGAATGTTATCCAACAGCAAGTCGTTAATTATCTCGACATTCGATCGGCCGTTTATTACAACAAAAACTGGCGCGTTTAGTTAATAAAGCATGCACATCGAATATATAAAAATTTGCCTTGAGCATTTACACATTACATTGTAGAAATCAATGGAAATCAATGCGTGCAACACGACACATCATTTTCCATTCGATGCAAGTGATCTTTGTAACACGCAAAGCACTAATTACTTTCTTATACACTATTTTGCATCGCGTAAGAACTAATTATACTCTTATGTTCAGGTTTACATTACTCGGTCGACTGATTGATAAATAATTCTCACGTTCTCATTATGTCCCTCATTAATGTTTTGCCGATGTTGAATTGCTAAATAACACTTTCAGTAAGTTTCGTGTACAGTTTTTTTCTGATTGTATATAAGAATTGTGCTTATACAATAAAAAACATTTTGTATTGTATTAAAATTGATTTTTAAAATTTTTGTGTTGAACTTTTAAATTAATTCACGTATTAATTTAATATGTGATCGTATTTGAGTATTTTATTTGAGTATTTTACGTTAATGTTGTTGATATTCAATCTTTCTTAATGTTAAAATAACACAGTTTATAATAATTGAATAAGTAATAAATATAATATTTTTTAAAACTTAAATTTTTAAGTAAACGAGTAAAATATATGTTAATTTTATGTATTGTATTATATAATTAATTACACATAATTATGAAAATATTAATTTAAAAGATATGCTTCCACATAATTTGCTTACAAATTGTGCCAGCGTTAAATTTCTGTTAATGTATTTTTTTACATAATATTAATGTTATATTTTAACATTACGTGTTTGAGACACGTAAAAATTCCAATTGCGGGTAAGGACTTCCTTTAATTATACGATAATATAACCGATTAGGAATGATGAATTACGTTTCTTTAAAATCTTATTTGATCTCTAGAGAATTTTTCTTGCGTGTTGTTTAGAAGTTTTTGTGCTACGCTAAAGAGAACCTTGACAGACCCCACTAAGTTTGTCAGGATTAATTGAGTATTGCCAAAGCAAGCTATAGATCATTTTTCCCATAGTAAAACACAGTAAATTTTCAACTTGTTGGCAACAAGTGTCTCGGCATGTTATACAGCACGCGCGGCTTAAGTTTCAGCCGCAGACGTACCGAATTTCCGCCGCACCTGTTGCGAAACATTTCGAATTTGCCAGCGAGCAGTACTTTCCACGCGGTACCGCGGTTTAATTTCGGGAATTATTATATCTCTCATATGTATGCGCGTGTCGCAGCTTCGTCGTCTCTATTTTTAAATATTATCACCGTATTCTCAGCACATCCTCTTTTCTCTTTCCTCCACTCCGGATCTTCTGATTTTCCTCGTTTCTTCTCTGATCGAAATTAATCGCAGTTTATGGATCGCTTTATGACGATCGTCGACCTTTTATTTTTACCTCGTGATTCTTTTTTTCTTTTTTTTTCTTCTCTCTCTCTCTCTCTCTCTTTCTCTTTCTATTTCTCATTAACAGAAATAAAATTCACGTGCGAATAAAACGAAAGACTAATACAGGGTGGGCCATCTAGCGTTTGGAATTTCAACTACCGGTTATTTTGAGTTTGAAAGGCGTAATAACATTTATGACGTATCAGAAATTTAGTTTTTTGTTTGACATTTACGAAATGAGTCGCTATACGTTTAAATAAAATT
>Ga0157364_1004132_pt1 | contig 14399 bp, 2 predicted proteins | sample AttsexASBM2_FD_111476 | JGI IMG/M metagenome (GOLD analysis project Ga0157364, IMG submission 111476) | Fungus gardens microbial communities from leaf cutter ant in Ribeirão Preto, State of São Paulo, Brazil - Atta sexdens ASBM2 | ecosystem: Host-associated > Fungi > Mycelium > Unclassified ... | reverse complement strand
TTAATAAAATAGTTTATACAATTACATATATATTAATTCTACATATATAAAATTTATAATTGTCAACTATAAATAGTCACAACTCTGTTTTTCCTCTGAATATAGATGACAGAACGCGACAGTGTCAGCAAAGTGGCAAGCTAATATCGAACTGTCAGCTAAAAATATTCACTGAGATTACGTTTTATTTGGTTCGAGGAGCATTTGCACGGCGCGTTCGAGCGCAGGACGCAATCCTTTCCGTCAGCGGTCGCGGTCATGTTGGGACCGCACGCGGCGCAAAGTGGACTGCCGTTCTCGAAACCGATCATTCCGCTTAACTCGTCGCACTGGCATCGCAGACCTGCGGGAAACACACACACGTGGATAGTAGAACAAGCGAAATAAATCGCAAACAGCGAGCGGATAAAATCAAACCATGCACCTACGGTCCGCGGTCGATGCGAGATTCCGGCTGGCGTTGCATCGCAAGCAGGACAAGGAGACTGTATCGAAGTACTCGTCGTATTTGCACGTATTCGGATTCCAGTACTCGAGAATCCCATTGTTCCCGTGGAACGCACTCGCGAGATTCGCGAAAATAATTACAATCAACGTTAGACGACGATCGTAGCCACCTCGAGCGCAATTCATATTTGTTGTGCCATCACGACGATGAAGTTGTCATGCCGACGGGCATCCGGCCACTCGGTACCAGTATTTTATCGAGAGAACCACGTCCACAATGATTCCAAAAGCCTAATCAAAATTATTTATTATTCAATTATTTATTAATTATTTATTATTCATTTTTAATAATAAAATAATTAATATTCTTTAATAATAAATTAACTAATAATTTTTTAATACGATTCTAATTTAAAATAAAAAGAAACATAGTATATTATATATTATAATGTTTTTATATTTTATATTATATTATATTATTTTTTATATTATATTATAATGTTTTTTACAAATTATTTGCGTTATTCTCTAAAATTTTTAGAATGAATGTCACTCTTTATAATTAAAAATTGAGCCACTTTTTTTCAAGACTTAAATTTCTTTTTTTTAAGTCTTCTTTTTTAAAAATATTTATAGCAAAATGTTATGTAATATTTTTAATTTTTATTTAAAATGCTTAATCGCAATTTTGATATTCGAAACATATTTTTTAATTTAAGAAACTTCTAGATATAACGCACAGATTCTATTATATCATTTTTTTCTGCTAATTTAATTTCAAATTAAACGTTTATGAATTATACATTATTAAATGATAATTTTTCAGTGTAACAGTTTAAATAATAATTTAATATTCTATCTTTTCATATTTGATTAATTAAAAAAAAATTTCGCTTGTGATATACCTATGGCCATCTTCTAAATTTCTAGATCAGCCAGCGAGAAAGTATTATCTCTATTATCAGAGTGTTTTAACTGTAAAGTCAATTGAACAATTGAAAAATGGAGGTTTTGGTGAGCTTTTGAAGGAATTGGAACCACTGTGCGTCGCGTTAGTTCTCCACACGTCTCCGTGGAACCACCGGCAAGCAGATAAGTAGGGATAGAATGTGAACGCAAAGAGTGGGAAATAATTCGGGCGTCGCGACGACCGTGGGAGTCGCGCCGCTACTTCCGAGGAAACAGCATCCTGGGGGATAACACCTCGTGATCGTTTTTAGGTAAGGGTGACCTGATTTTCGCGCCACGTTTTCATCCGTTTCTTCGCGACAAAGCCACCGATCGCGATCAATTACGATAAGTGTAGATCGCCGTCAGTGCGCGGGTATGAATTGTTACGAGGATTTATCCTTGGATTTTTTAAATATATTTCTGTGTAAATCTCGTATTATTTTTGCGCCAGGAATACGAATTTTCTTGTTATAATAATTCTTATAATAATAAAAAAATTTTTAGTTTCGACGAATACATGAAAATTTTCTCTTTTTATCATATATCATTATTTCGATTTTTGTGCAAAATGTTTTATATCTTAATTGAGATATGTTTTATTTCGAACCGCAAACTTTTTTTTTCTTTCTCTCTCTTCCTCAACAAATTTCATCATTTTTGAAAAGTTTTGAAAAGATCTTTTTTATTTTAAAACAAATAACACAACAGAGACACTTCACACTTATTCGAGATTAGTTTAAACCTTATAAAAATTAATGTTGGTTGGATTTCTTCAAAGTCGAAGGACATTTTTTTCTACATTATATTTTCGTGTTCGAAAAGAAGTCTGAAAATGTTTGGGGGATTTGCAGTGAAAAATATCCTCTGCACTCTCGAGAGTCGAGTTTGAAGAATTCTCATTGGGAAAAAGTTTTGCAAGGGCTTTGATTAATTATACATGTATTTTATAAGGTTTAATCATGATGCGAACATCATTTTCACTATGAATGAAATTAACATCATAAGCCACTCGCGTTCCTAATCGGTGTCGGCATCATTAATGTAGTGCTTTTGACAAATGACGTCGTCTGTCATAATTGAGATTACAAAATCATAATCATACGGTTGAGCAATTAAATTACCGCGCTTATTTATTCATGTATACATATGTGCTAAACGTGTTCTTCTCTAACAGTGCATATACGACGCTCGCATGAGTGCAATCAAATTAAGCTACTTTTCATCATCTTTGCGTATTATTAATGTCATCAATCTTATAAGCATTGAACTTTAGTTTCTTTTGCAATTAAAATGATCGCTCTACAATCTGATATTAATTTTCATTCTCAATAGCAATATGAACGTCTTTATAAACGCACAGTTGCAAAACAATATTTAATTTTTCCTTAATGACACTATCACCTTTTATGATACTAACTTCTAATGATAAAAATGTTTTCACGCACAGATTAATTATTAATTATTGCAATATTGTTCTTTTCATTGCCAAAATTTAAAATAAGACGGATTAATTAATACATCGTTTGTGAAAACTTATTTACACATGACTTGCTAATCGTTTGCAAAGTTAAACAAATTTTGTATTTTATAAATGGCATAAATGATAACAAAATTCGACGATTACTAACGTAAAATTGCGATATATTATAATGGAGTGTTCTCTAATTAATCTAATTACATTCGCGGCGCGATATCCTTTTAATATGTAATACAATAATTTAATTTATAAATAATTACGTAATGTAATATATATTAATTTAATGTAACATATAATATATAATATACAATATAATGTATAATATTTAATTACGCAGCGGAAAATAATTAATCCTTTTAATTAAGACTATTCAAGTGACATCAATTAATCCAAAAAATATTAACTTATTATTAATGCTAGTGAGATAAAATTTAAAATATTGACAATTAAACAATTAATCATGTTTGTAATTAATTACGTTGTTACGTGTCGCGAAATCAATGGTGTCGATTGTACGCAGCCAGGATTATTTTGTAATCGATATCGCCGTTTTTAAGTGCTGTCCACCAGCTAAATTTGGCGGCCTTACGCAACGATAGAGAACGTATACGCGATCTGACTGCCGTTTTCGTTGGCTAAACATTCAATTTCGTATTATTGCAAGTCTCTTCATGTAGAACAAGTAAATTTACACGAATCTACATTAATTCCGGGACGGACAATCGACTGTAATATATTCGCCTTAAGTGACACATCTTATACGATTAGATCGACGAGCGAATCTTTTGTATCCGAGACGTTTTACACTAACAACTATTTAATATTATCATTGTCTTCAGAATTAGAAATTTGTTTATTATCAAACTTTGCAGATCGTTATCAAATTAACACATAAATACATTTTCATGTGAGATGAGTGATATGTTTATGTCAATATCGTTGCTTTAGACATATTGTATTTTGACGCGAAAGGAAGTATATTGTATTAATTAATAATTAAGTAGCTTGTTCTTTTAGAAAAATATTTAAAAAATTAATATCAAGAATAATAAAATTAAATAAAAATCAAATATTGCTCTAAAATTGCTGTTATAAAGAAAATTTTATATGCTACTAGATAAAGATTGACACATCACCTGTAAAGAAGATGTTCTATTAAGGGATTCTTTACGCTTGATAAATTTTCATATGAAAAATGTTTATTTGCTGCCAGAAAATCTCGATATATACGGACATCCGATACTTACGCGAATTGACACAAGAACACAACGCAATTGCACGATTTATTTAAATCCACTGCTCCAACAGAATTCGTTAAATAATTTGAAAATGTGGATCTAGCGGGGATCGGCTGAGTCAGAATCTAAAACAGTTGGCATTATATCCGCCGTTACTCATTATCGTGCTTGTACGTAGAGCGTGTGCGCGTCTAACTTATCGCTGATTCATTTCATTACCGACTTAAGATTCTTTATTTAATTTTTTATATAAAAATGTATTCAATTAAATTATCAGTTTAATGTATATTTTTATTATTGAAATATTTTATTTTAATTGTATTGTTAATCTTTTAATAAATCTAATAGATAAAAAAAGATAAACTTGAAATAAAAAATTTTCTTATGATAAAAGATATAAATACATTTTCTAAACAATTTCTAAACGATCATATTTCTAGATTATTATTTATTGAATAAATTGAAATACCAAATTCACCATCAAATTGATGTAATAAATTTAAAAATTATATGAAATATATGTAATCAACAGTAATGTACAAATATTATTGTAAGTGTTAATCCTAAAATGTTGATATTATTATTAATTTATATATCCAGCACAACTGATCCATTTAAACTCAGAAAATACTCATCTTAATCATAAGTTCTTTATGAATTTGCGTAATTTATTTAAAATGAATTAAAAAAGAATTAAAAAAAAAATATATATATATATATATATATAATACATAAATATATTTATATACATATTTGTGTATATATTTACTTTTAATAAAAGTAATATTTAATTTGCCTAAAAGCCAAAGTATAATTTATTCTTATATAGAAATAGAAGGAAACTAGAAAAGAATTTATTTTTTGAATCTGAAAAAAAGCTCACAATTAGTAACATAAAAGTGAAACTTTGGAACTCTTAGAAATATTTTTAGAACAGAAATAGGAATTTATTTCGTAAATCGAGAACGAACAAAAATTCTCTTCGAACTTTCTGCTATCTGGCTTTCTTACCTGAGATATTTTTATAATTAATATTTTATAATTAATATTTTATAATTAATAATATTATTACATACTAACAACAAATTTTTTAGTATGCTTCTATAAAATTATTATTAAATCTAAAAATCTTCAATATAAAGAATAAAATAAATTTAATATATTGATTCGATTTAGATATACATAGGAAATCCGTTTGAGTACGCCACTTACGCAAACTTTTTTGAATGAAATGAAACGTACAAATAGTGACTATATACTGCGCATAGTAAAACGCAAATAATGCATCAACGAAGGATCGAGTAATGAATTGATTCGCTCTAAATAGTTTAAATCATAGTTACTATCCAAGCGGATGCGCGCCAGACGCGTACTTGCCAATTAAGCCAAACGGACAATCTAATCGAAAGAAGCTAGCTATCATTTGTCGCGTTTTGGCACGTGCGATTCGATGAGAGCATATACTACTAAAAAGATGTACTAAATGTCATTTCGCCGCTGTTTATTCTGAGCTGCGAATTTATTTATGCCACGCGACTTTAGACCGCTCATTTGAAACACCACTCTTATTAATGGATATATTTGTGTCAATGATTCGTAACCGAGCTAGGAAAAATTCATTTCGTTATTGAAATGGCGGGCAAATCGTCGGCTTCTAAGAAGGATTAACTGTCAAAACAGTTTCATCATCGCTTGATGCGTTGTCCATCGCTCTAGAGTTCGTGTCACGATGCTAAAATGAATCGTTGAAAGTAACGAAATGTCAAAATAATTAATAAATTTTTTATCGGGCTGCTTTAGTTACATTCATTAAAAAGTTTAAAAATTTTGCAAAAAATGTATTAATTCTTTTTGTGAAAAATCTTGTTTTTTCGTTATTTATACATTTATTATTTTAGAGTCTTTCCTATTACAATTTAATATTTTAGATGTTTTTCCTAAAAGTAAATAATCTAAAAGATTAACAATAATTTATTCACAGGTTTAATCACATAAAATTTGAATTTATTAAAAATTTTTGTTTAAACCTTTAAAATTAATATTGATTAATTATAATTAAATCTACGATTAAATCTTTTTTGTGTAACTAATTTGTGAAGCTATAAAAATTTATTCTTTAAATTTTATTAATTTCTCTGCAGATGCATTAAAGGAAAAGAAAATTGTTATGATCTTGAAATAATTATAAAATATATTTATTTTAATATTTAAACAATCAAATATTTTAATTATTAATTGAATAAATTATTATAATAAATGATTTGCAAATATACTAATCTTAATTTTGAAATGTTTGTTATTATCCTAACTTAAAAAAATCGATGTACTTGAAAAATTCTTATAATTAATAATATTATTTGAAAATGTATAATATATTCCTTTTTGAAATTTTAAATTAATAAGATGCTTAAAACATTTAACGTGATAAAACATAATCATTTTCTCTAAACCAAATATATTTGTTGTAAAATCAGAAGAAAATGGTACAATTAATTATAAGTGAAAAAAATGTAGCCTCGGTAATTTAATAGTCGACTAAAACTAAAATAAATAAATAGGTCAATGTACAGCGTTCATTAGCCTACATATGCGATAACATATATTACTTAGCTCTTGCCTTGGTTGCAGCCTCTCTATTTAAAAATAATTACAAATAAAAGATGTAGGCGGATCGATGGACATTAATCTTTAATCCAAGGCTGAGGGTAACTTGCGGCATTATTGAAAGTGACAAGAAGGAGATTTAAGTTATTATTCAATAAACGTCGACGTTGCGACTGTCATTTCTGCGAATACATTGGCGAACAACTTGTGTGAATAATCTTTCATGATCTCTTTGCATGAATAATCGATTTAATTATATTGAAATTTATTCTCAAACAATATAAACATCCCAATATAAACATCTATATGTTTGCTATTTTTAGACACTTTAAATAGAGAAATAAACGTTTCACAGATGCAAAAGCGATCAAATTATGAACATAATCCTAAAAAAAAGCGATAAAAATTCTAATAATATGACTGCAAATATCTGCAAATATATCTTAAGTAAACGTATATTTCGGGTTTTTTTATATAAGAAAAAAATTTTTATAAAATTCATTAGTCTAACAACGATATATGTCAACAGAAATTAAATTTACGATTGAGAAAATCATTTGAGTCCATCGCGAGCGATATGTGTCTCCACTCCGAGTGTCTAGCTTCTTTTAGAGACCGAAAATGTGATAATTAAGCCGCGTCTGCGATGTACACAGACGTAGAGATCGGCCCTGAGGAAAGGGAGAGTGGGCGCTCTCGGGGATTCACGCGCCTCGTGTTCAGGGAGATTGCGGCCCGGGCCTCGTGCGCGCCGTGCCAGTTCAGTTCACGGGCACCAAATTAGACGCGGGTTATTTTCGACCGGTGTACAGCCGCTCGCTCCAGTTTACCGACGATGACGAACCAAATTGTTACCAAGAGAAAAAAACAGAGAGAGGGGGAGAGGAAGGGAGAGAGAGAGAGAGAGAGAGAGAGAGAGAGAAAGAGAGAGAAAGTGTCTACGACTTCAATTACTAAGCATGGTATAGTACTCCTCTTGGAAGCCACGTGGAGGAAGGCCAGGGGGATCACCACGTGCCGCACGCGCGTTTGGCGAAATAATTTTCAGCATTATTAGCTTCTTCACGTGGGTGGCACACAACCGGAACATTCGCTCATATATCTGAATTAGAGATTCCTGTTATATTAATAACAATGTCTGTTTTAGTTAATAATGCTAACAAAAGTTACAATAATGATAATGATTTTAATAGTGAAGCTGCCAAAACAGCTAATTGACTGATTTATAATTTTAAAAAATTTCTGGCAACTCCCCTGTTAGTGACTCAATTTTGACATAACGAAGACGAATATAGAAATTCTGTAATTGATCGTTGAGGAGGTCTCCAAACAGAGTCAAAACGTTCAATTGACATTATGATTATTCAACAAATTAATAAAAGTTGTTATACTATTATTTGCGCTATAACGAACCTGTATTCTCTTTGTTTAGTTCTTATTATTGTTTTTAATTTTGAGAATTCATTCAAAGTTATATTTGTGGAGTTTAAAAAAATCACTTAAATTTATAACTATGATATCTTTATATCTAAATTCGATGAGCATGAAGATCTGCTGTAAAATTATTAATTACATCACGAACAGAATTCCGTTTATTTAACGAGACCTAAGTTGTTTTAAAGGTGTACTGTACTATACCTATTTTGCTAAAGGAAATCTAAAATCTTCAGTGAACCTCGCGGAAGATAGCAGTGCAGAATGTGTCTCTGATTTGCAGATAACAGGGAGAGAGGCAGCCGAATTTCGAGATGTCGAGGCCAATCCTTAGCAGGCCACGCACGTTCATCTATGGCAGCAACTATGACAAGGGCGAGTCTTATTACAAACCCATGGTTGATCACCTAGACCGGAAGTACAGCGGACGACCATTGTTCCCGGAGCCGAGAAACTCACTAGCCGACGAGATTGAGGCGCGCCGTAGCGACATCGGTAACCTGTTCAGTCGTTTTCCAAAATGGTTTTGAAGGAGTGTTGTAAAAAGACTTTCTCTCCCAGACCCTCCTCGAGAGATTGTCGGAGCTCGCTGAATAGATTCGTTGTGCAAATGAAAAATACTTGAGAAAAACTCTTGTCCAACCCCCTTATCCTCATCTCTCTTCTAATCTCACACCCTTTACTCCAATTCCCACGACTCGCATGATCTGCCTCGTGGCGAGGTGTTATCAACTGATTATTCGATTCGGTATCGCGATTCTCGATGTATAATGTGGCAGGAGGATCGCGATACAGAGCTCGAGATTAGGATGTGAACGGGACGATCGTTGTCCAGGATTTAATAAATGAGATTTTAACGAGAAGGAAATGCAGAAAGTGTACATATTGATGCAGAGAAATAGTACCCATAATAAGATATTTATCTTTAATATAAACTAGGATTTTCCCAGAATTCTAACATGTAAAGAGTATTTATTGTTCCGCAACAGCGGAAATAAATTTAGTAATAAAATAAAATAATTAAAATCTAAAATAAACTCAATAATATTTGACAATTAATTTACTAGATATTGCTAGATATTAATTTACTAGATTGATTTATTCGTGTGAAGGAATTTATAAACTTAGATTTAGAAAAATTGTACGAAGAAGAGAAAAACGCAGTAAGAGATTCAACAAATGAATAATCGGTCACTTGCCGGCCTCCTCTTGAAATTGAAATTAAAGCTTTGCGCTCCTGGTTTACACAGCGAGAATGAGGCCTTCACATTCTAACAGTTTTATTCGAATTTCAATGTCATCCTTTTGCGTGAATAGATTTTTACTGTCTTGCCTGCAACTGTGTAGTTAGTCTCTGAATTATGTCTCTCCTATTTGATGTATCATTTTGCTGAATAAATTGTTTGGTTTCCTAAGTATACGTTGAATTTGCGCGGGGAGCCTTGGTGTGATTACTGTATAATATGTTGTGTTTGCTACGATGATCATCGACGAGGATCGACGGATCGCAACGCGTCGGCCTCTCGACGGGCTTCTCATTTCGTCCGACCTCGATTGGCCTCGTTGTTGCGCGAGAAACTTTTGCTTTTGATTCCTATTTCCTAGATCATATATACGCATGCACACTCATACGTATCGTCGTTTCACGTCTTGCATCAACACAGATGACGCGGCGAGATGATTTACGAAAGATGTTGCGTGTTCTCTTGAATAATGCGTCCGCAATAAAGCTGACAGTGATCGCCCGGTTGCTGACTAGTAGATTTATACGGCTGCATAAGAATAGAACAGAGAAAGTCGAAGATGGAAAGATGTGAATTAATGACATCAATAAATTGTCGATCGTGACGAAAGTAAATAAAAATAGTAGTGTCTAAGTCTGCAGGATATCCCGGAAAGCGAATACGCCAGCTGTTTGAAAAAATTTGATTTGATCTTTCTGTAGTGAAAGTCGACTCGCAATTGCTGTAATTTTTTGAATCACATCGATAAGAACAGATAATATTTTACACCAGTAAAAAAAATAAAAGTTTCTAAAAAATAAATTTGAATGTTTTAAATAATTAAAAATTTTTTAATTTTGAAATGCAATTTTGATGTAATAACTGATTGTAGAGGAATAAAAATATACCTTTAAAGTATATCTTTTCTTTATTGTGTCTTATTTTCGCAAAACTTATAATTATTTTAGTTATGTTGTCCCAAAAAATGACTATAAATTATAGTTGAATTATGATAATTGCAACAATTTTTTCTCTTGATAAAAATATAGTCTCGATAGTCTTGAGATCTAAATCAGTAAATGAAATATAAATAATTAAATTTCTGACGAAAAAAGAATTTACGCATTATGGATTTTCGCTGTATTATACACTTATCTGGGATACTCTGTATGTTTCCAGCGTCGTGGATGATGCGAAACACAAAGGATGAAAGTGAACGTTGTGCTTGACTTTAGATGCAACTGCTAGTTTATTAGCATATAGTCGGGCGTACCGATGAAATTTTGTAAATGTGCCAGGCTGTTAATGTGATGCGCATCTGAATTTATTTTTGATCAAACGATACCAAAAATACGTGCAACCTACGGTGTAAAGCTCGCTCAGCCGATACCGAGTTGTTGTAAGTAAAGAAGCATGAAATGTAACCGGCGAAACCGATCATGATTTCTTAAAATGATAATTTTAACGTAATTTTTACATTGCATAATTTCAATTTTACTTATTTAACAATATTAAATAAGTAATTATTTCATTATTCGTAATTTTTTTAAAAAGAAAAATCGATTAATTATAAACCTAAACGATATTTATGCTGCTGTTGCATCTAACGCCAATTTAGATTTTTATTAGAGATCAAATTATAACCAGTGTTAAAAACGGAGTTCCCTAATTTTATTTAAGATTACACCAGTTTAAATAATTACACCTCGATGTTTATGCATAATGTGAAATAAATAAAAATGTCTCAAACAAAATATTGTTTTCCCTGAATTCTTCCTCAACGTCACTGGTTATAATTTATAACTTAAATGTAATTTAAAATAGTTTAAATTTTACAAATTCTTTTATTTCTTGATATATAAATAAAGTAAATTTATATTAACAGTAATTGTAAAAAATTGAAAAATGAATATTAATTATTATTTATATTAAATATTTATATTGACTATTTTTAAATAATTTAATTAGAATTAATGAAATTAATTGAAATGCGAGCTCGCCAGATTCTCCATCTTGTTATCACAATTCATCCAATCAGTCTTCCTCTTTCATCCAATATTGTTGATGCGACTTCGATCATTCGGTGCTGTTTCTCGACGACATATCCATCATCATCGCTCATCAGATTCTATCCTTATTCGGACAAATCAACACTCTTTTCTGATATCGGTTTTTGCAGGTACGCGCGACCTCTCCGGTCCCCGCACTGGCTCCCTTGGTCGTGACCTTGACCTCGACCTCGACCCTCGTACCCGCGCCTCCCAACCACCGCCCTTCACCGACCCTCTACTAGCCTTCGACGATGAGGATACCGTCTACGACAGCCGTGGGCAACGCATACCGGCACGTCGCAGATTGGGCGATGACTTCGCAAACGAAGTGACAGCAACGACACGTCGGTTTCGCGCCCGGGTGGCAGCAATGGGTCTCGAGGACGACTTCGAGGCCATGAACGCCGCGGGCCAGGCTAGAAGAAACGCTACCGATCTCCTGGAGAATACGGTGACCGCCAGGAAGAGCGCCAAAACGGCGATCGAAGACGTCGAAAACAGCTTCAAGAGGCGCTCGAAGCTTTTCGACGAGATCGAACGTATGGACGAGAGCAAGCCAGCTTTCGCCAGATGGTCCAAACTGATTAACGAGGACGATGACTTAGCACAAACCAGCGCCGCCGCCAGTCGGGCCATGCAGACGAAGGCGCGTCTCCACGATCTCGAGTCGGAGATGGAGGAACTCGCCGAGAGACAAGCCAAAAGAGAACGCAGGGCCGCGGCCCTCAGGGCGCTGGTCAACGAGAATGCCGCTGCGGCTGATGCCGACGTCGTTCAACAGTCGGCTCTCAGCAAGAAGGTGCGCATCGCCGAACGCGCAGAGAAGCACGTCAGCTTCTAGAGAATCTTGCGATCTATCTTAATTCTCACGACAGTGTTTTACAGCCATTAAGCATTACACACTGAAAACTTTGGGGAAGATTTCAAGGAGGATCCATTATTAATTGTTTATGAAATGTCTTTACATGAAAAGAATGGTTATTTCAGTGATACTTCAGTGAAACCATTCATTCTAGGTAGCAAAGAGAAAAAAAAAGATTATTAATCTTTGAACATAGCTATTACAGGAAAAACAACTTTTAATCATTAAACATGTCAATTGTTATCTTGAAACATATTATTTAAATTTAGCTTTATTATTGGCTTAAATTTTATCATTTCTTTAAAATTGAAATTAATAAAATTATTAATATGCTTATGATAAGATCTATATTGTAGTTTTAAATTATATTCTTTTAATGTTTTTAAAAATGACTGTAATAATAATTAGTAATAATTTATATTTATTGTACTTTTAATTTCTTTTCGATTATAGTGTAACATAATGTTTGTAAATCGATGTGCTGTAAGGCACTGTTCTATTTGAATACACGAGTATATTAGAATATGTTTTCGATGCATTGTGACCGCCATTTTTTCGACGGTCGCGCATTATATGGATATTATATCGTCGTTGATCTATTCGTGAAACGAATATATGACGATTCCATTGACTTTAAATAGTGTTTTATTGACAGGGAATTGTCGATAAATTTTACTGGCTGTAAATAGTTAATAAATTTTATCGACAGAATCTAATATCAAAGTTTATGCTCATGATATTGCGCGTACATTTATTGCGCATAATTCTATAATTATAATTATAATGTATCGACTTACTTTAATTATGCGAGACGTGTCTTTCGAAAATATGCTTGATTCTTTTTTTTTTAGCACGATTTTATTTATATTCAGTCTTTTTTGTAAATTAACAAAGTGAAATTTGACAGGTATATGACTGGATTAAAATCTATGTTGCTTAAGATTTATCGTACTTTCGTACGATATTTCTCGCACAATTTTTCGTTTCTTCGTTCTTCAGGTGTAATTCGAAGAAGCTTAAATGTTAATCGTTCCTAATAAATATGTTATGTTTTAATATTTAAAATTATTCTTGCAAAACTTGTTATATTTAAATTATTTTTGTAAAACTTATTATAATACTACCAGTGCGATATTATAAAAGAGATGCAAAGTCGCAATTTAATTGTCGAGTTTGTCTCGAAACATTGTTTCTTTCAGAAAACTGTCCCCCGAATTTATCATAAATGTATATTTCTTCTTTCTTATTTGTGAATAAATCTCATTTAAAAACTCTTTTCTGAGAGCATGTCAGGTGACACATACACCACATGTTTTCCCAAATCTCCTTTTTTATTCATTATATACTTTTTATTTTATTGACATTTTATGTATCTTGATGTTTTTTCCCTTTCATTTTCTGCATGCACAAGATTCCATTAGCTGTAGTGAAATTCTGAAGGTAAGAATCTAATTTTTATAAGATTCATAAAACTGACGAATATTTTTATATATATTTATCAGTATATAATATTTTTATAAGAACATAACGATGCTTTAGATTTAATTAAATGTATCTAATTTGTTGTTAAAAACAATTTTTATTAAAAATGATTATATAATACGAGTAATTTTGAATGATTATAAACGCATTTTTTTACTTATTTTTATTATTTTGTATTGCACAAAAAAAATTGAATTAATATTAATATCTTACAATTAATAATAGCTAACACAATCCCACTAATATTTTAGGTTCTCGTAACTTGTCGGGAAATCGTGATGATTTCTATGACGAGTTGGACTTTTTACTTGATGGACGTGGTCGGCCCATTCAGGAGGATCCTTATGAAGATGATTTCGTGATTACTCATAGACGTTTCAAAGAACGTGCGGCCGCTGCGTTTGAGGAGGATATGGCGGAGTTGAGACGCAAGCGACGAGACATGCAGGTTAAATTAAACGAAAGAATGAGTCAATAATTGCAGAATATTAAGAATCAAATCCGATTAAAAAAAAAAGCTATTAATAAAACATATTATAAATGATTAATTTATTATAATTTAAGTTATAATATCAAAATTATATAAATTACAAATGCACTTTATAATTCGCACATAATTTGCATGTAATT
>Ga0157364_1004131_pt1 | contig 14399 bp, 6 predicted proteins | sample AttsexASBM2_FD_111476 | JGI IMG/M metagenome (GOLD analysis project Ga0157364, IMG submission 111476) | Fungus gardens microbial communities from leaf cutter ant in Ribeirão Preto, State of São Paulo, Brazil - Atta sexdens ASBM2 | ecosystem: Host-associated > Fungi > Mycelium > Unclassified ... | reverse complement strand
TAGGTCGATCTTGTTCAATATGATTCTCTTGAATTGTACTGTTCCTCCAGTATTATTCAAGTCGAAAATCAAAGAACAATAGTATCAACTGAATATTGAAGATGCCCACATAAGTAGCACACAGCGCTTACAAAGCGTTACCAAAGCGCTAAAGAAGTACATATAATCGCTTTTTTAATACTTACTTTTAGTACTTACTTTGTAAGCGCTGCTGTGCTACTTGAGTAATATTTTTAACTTGAAATATTTTTTACATTTTAATTTAAAGAATAATTTTCTCTCTCTCTCTCTCTCTCTCTCTCTCTTTCTTCCTTTAGTTTCAATATCTACATTCATTGATTTTTTTTTTGCGACTGACACATTTACCGTCATTATTTTTCCGATAATTACGATAATATGCGAGTTGCAAATCGAGTTTAGCTCATGCGATTTGAAAAAATTGTTTGTTTTTTTATCGAATGATCATTATACTAACCTTATTAGGTGGCGCTTGGATCCCGTGGAAAGGTAAATTTTCGTAGAACGTCTTTGTCCCGGAGTCGGGAAGAACTTCCGACACGCTGTTCACATGATTGTTATTCGCGGCTTGATTGGGATCTGTAATTGCAAAAAGAGAATGTTAACAACATTGTATAAATTATTGTGAATTAAAATGTTGACGACAGTGGTAAACCCGACGATCCATAGGAACTATGTTTCACCAACACGTTTCGATTTAATCCAATAATGATGAAGTTTTATTAGTAAAAAAAGATAGAACACTGTAAATAATAGAACACTGTAACAAGATAAAGCCCCAAACAAGATTGTAGTTTTGATTTGAATTTCAAAATATAAATATGAACTTAACAAAGTCTAAGCAATATATCATTATTATATTTGTAATTTCTATAGTCTTAGAATTCCGAATTTTTGAAATATGCGGTTCATTCTTAGGGGATTTTAATTTGTATTTCTATTTTTTTTTTAAATAATATTTTGGTCATGATGTTTATCTGAAATATCGGCGTATAATAGTACAATAATATCGTGTAATAATTGATAATTGTGATTACGAAAATCCTTAAAGAGATTTTTCTGTTGCGTACGATAAGAGAATATATATATATATATATATATATGTATACATATAATAATATGGAAAAAATCAAGAATAATATCGCGATGAACATACCGCAGAAAGAATGCGCGGAATTATAGCTACGGTATATATCAGAAAATCGATAAAATCTATGATTAATAGTTGTTGTGTGATAGGTGAAATTTATGTGGCTGATTGCTGTGTATATTTTATGCGGAACTATGAATTCTTGCGTGCGGCATGTGTGTTATCACTTATAGTTAAATATTTCTCTATTGCGTACACTAACGATTGTGGCATTCACACGTATGTTTTGTATGAGAGTTATCTCTGTTTTCTGTATATCTTTTTTTGCCCGATGATGAATATGTATTCGCGTGTACAGCCATAAAGTAACACATATTTTTTAGAAAAGAAATCTGCGAAAAAGGGATAGGTTGGGGAGGGTTTTAAGTCAAAGCATACGAGCAAATAAAGTTGCAAGCATGAACGTTGAATAGGAATTTTCTTTATACGTACCCGCTCCTGGTTTTTTTCGCTTACGAGATATATTACCACGATTTGGTTCATAGGATGATTCCACGCCGTGCAACATCCGCTGTCGCGGCACAATTCTCTTGTAAGTCACAGCTAAGGAACACATAATCAATAACGAGCGATCACAAATACATAAAGCTTTTCATGCAACAACTTAAGCAAACGTAAATGATCACGAATATTAATGAATTAAGAATAAATGGAATGAATGTTTACATTAAAATGTTTAAATTCTAAAATTCGTTAAGAAGCACACAATCATTGATAAAAAGATTAAAATAAAATTTAAATTATACTCTTGAAATTAATTTGTTTTTACATTTCTCTTGTGATTTAAGATACAACATTTGATACATATATAAAAATTATAAATTATATGTACACATCTGGAAAATGTAGAGACATTTGTTTGTTTTTATGACTTTAATTTATGATTTCTCTTTTTAGAACAATTGTGTATTAAATAAATGATTAAATTAAAAGTTTATGATTACATTATCAAAAAAATGCAAAGACACGAGAAAATCATATAAATAACTATTTTTAAAGCACATGAAAATATATGATAAATTATTTTAATGTTTGTATCCATATGGATATATGCTAAAATATTTTTCATATTTAGAAAGTAAATACATAGAAGCTTGAAAATGTCACTGAATATATTATTGACATTTTTGCGCTAATGGAAAGTACGTGAGCATACATTTGCATTAAATTGTTAAAAGTATAAATGAGATTTAATGTGTTTTTTTTTTCGGATTAATATCTATTTTTTAACATAATAGATTCAATTTTAACATGCATGTATTAAAATTTTGTTTTTGAATACTTCATTTGTTATACTTTTATTTGATTTTATATTTTTTCTCATTTTTTATTTGTAGAGTAAATAGTAAAACTTATGAATAAGCATCAAGGTATACTAAGGCTAAATATGAAATTCCTGCCGGCATCAGTGTGGAAAAGTTAAAGGGTTAATTACATGCTACATACGCAGCTGTATGTTTAATGAGGCTTCAAAATCGCCTGCGATGTATGCAGAAACACGCACCACGTATTTTTCAGTAACACAGATATTTTCATTAACTGAAATGTTAACATAACGTTAACGTAAAAGCGCGTAAAAAGTTGTGAAGGAAAAGTCAGGCAATGGTAAAACAATAAAGTCTATTATTACCTATGACGACAGTTGAAGAGAAAAAAAATCTGTAGATAGGCTTTTCAAATTCATACTTGTTGTGTATTCATACATACGGTCTTAATAAATCATTTACGAGATCATTTATTATCTCGTACAGAAAGTAACGCGAAATGAAGTTCAACTAACGTGCAGTGAAATTAATACTCTAAAGTATTGGCGAGACATAATTAGATAAAATCATTCATACATATAATTATAAAAAAATTATAATAAATTCGGCAAATAGGGAATTAGCGCTGTAATACGTGCACAATCAGTTTCAATATTATTGAATTTGTATGTATTCTAATTTATTTATTGATTTGTAGTATACATGTTTCGGCTAACTTTTTAGCTATCCTCTCAGTACGTACAGATAATTCCATGTTGAATTATAAGCATTGAGATGTATAAAATTAAGCTACAGTACTCGCATGATTTTTCTTATTTTTAATATCCGCAAGGTTTCCATGAGAGATGATCAATCTTCATTTCTTTGAGAAAACACAACCAGTTAACTAATTGGATGGTGCAACTCTGATTAAGCGTCTCCATCAAACCATTGCTAATACCACGTCAATGATATAAATAATCAGTTAATTATTCTCATCAGACTAATTTTATCAAACTAATTATTTATATTATGATTGACGTTTTTTTCGGCAGTGGTTTGATGAACGCTTAATCACGGTTGCACCATTTCAGCTAATCAACTGGTTGCATTTTCTCAAAGAAGTGAAGATTGATTACCTCTCATGGAAACATTGTGGATATTAAAAATAAGGAAAATCATACGAATACTGTAGCTTAATTTTATACATCTCAACATTTACGTTTCCACATGGAATTATCTGTACGTACTGAGGATGGCTAAAAAGTTAGCCGAAACATGTACTACCAATCAATAATTAAATTAGGATACATACAATTCAATAATATTAAAATTGATTGCACGTATTGCAGCGCTAATTCGCCTATTTGCCGAATTTATTATAATTTTTTTATATTAGGGAATTTAGATTATCATTCCTTTATAATTACAAGGTCTGTTTTCTGTGGCTGAACAAATATCAAACATATTGCTTATCTCATTTTAAGTTTTGTCGAAAGCGAAAAAGAGAGTTTTATCTATAATATAAAGAAAATAAAAGTATCGATAAAATACTTGTAAAATTGATAATGCAGCCATTAGATCTCGAAAGCATCATTATCTTTTATATGAACAAATGAAACGATCATTATTAATATTATGGATAATACTAATAATGAACACGAAATAGATCAGAGATATATTTGATTGACTTTTGATACGGAAGAGCCGTTTGCATTCACAAATATTTGCATCTCTTAATATGAAGCCTTATATTTAGCTCATAATTGCCATAAGTGTATTATATAATCTTTATAATTAGAAATTACATTTAAAGCCCACATTTAAAAAGCTTTAAGGTGTCAACTTGTAGAGTTTTGTGCACAGTCGACGGCTTTTAGGTAAGCAAGTAGCTGCAAATACAAACGGATTAACATAGGATGACACCTGGTAAAGTCATGAGTAAATAGTTCAACTCCTTTCCTACTGCCCTTACCTGTCTTTTCTCTGGATATACCGGGTAGGGTGGCTTGCTCTTTGAGCTGTACGCCAAACATGGCTTTTATCTTGTTAGCTCGGGCAAGCATACCGTCTTCGTTCAGACTGGTCATACTCGTTGTTCTCTGCGCGGTTTGATCTTTCCTACCGCGGCGGAATACCGCCCGAGCTGGGTTACGGCCAATCGATGACAACGATGTCTCGTCGAGGAACCTCTGTCTGAGCGATTCATCGTTATGTTTGCCCACCACCTCGTTTTGCAGATTAGTCTCGTTCGCACGAACGCTCAGGCCGGATCGCAGGCTGTGAGTTCGATTGATGTGTACTAGTACGCCCGGCTTCAAGGGCCATCTCGGCGCCGGTGTCGGCTGTGCCGGGTTTTGAACCGAGTGCGAAGATACCGTTGGACTGGGCGGTCCACCGTCTGGACTGTATAATGATTGAGGTCATATAAAGTAATCGAGTCGGACAGGTAAATGGGACGACGCAGTGAGTTCTCGGTGATAAAATTAGAAGATGGATGGATATCCATTATAGCCGACTTTATAATGATAAATGAGACACCCATTATAGCGATTCCTACAAGGCTTCAAAATAGGTGCAATGCGTAAAATTGGACGTTCAGAAAGAAAGAATTCGTCCGTATATTTCATTGACTATGATTTCACGAATGCAAATTACATAGGTTGTATTATATAGTTACATCTTATTACATCTTCTCGAAAAAAATTAAATTCATACTTTAAAAATTTCTTTTCAATTGGAAATTGAGTATTTACTTAAATAGCAACATGAAAAGAATAGTTTCGTTAAAATATCTAAAAATTTAGTTACAGTGTAATTATTAAGATTATGTTAAAAAAGGATTGTTATTTTTCCTCCTTCGTTTTGACGATCGTTTTTTTGAGTCGAATATTTGAATCGAGTATTTGAACTCGTCAATTTCATTTCAAGTTGTACAAGCCAGTTTATAAATGTCAGCATAAACGCATTAGCTATCAAAAAAAAGGTTTCAAAAATAAAAATTTCAAATATCCGAACTTAATCAGAAAAACAATTGTTTAAACAGAGGAGGAAAAATATAATGGTTTACTTTCAACACAATTCTAATGGTCACGAATCTAAAAATATTTTTGTTGGACCATCAAAATAGTTATGTAGAAAGCTCAAGCTGGTTGTTAAAATGCCAAAATTTTTCACAGTATTGCTCATTATTTGTTCGAGTTTTTTATATGACTATTTTAATGGTTCAATAAAATTATTTTTAGATCTATATTTAATTAAATTTTTCAATATTTCAGTAAAACTATTTTTCTTTCTGTGCATTGGGAAATCTTTGAGAAATGATATCTGCAAATTTATCATTAGAAAATCATTGTGTTGTCCCATTTATTCAAGGATCTCAATTACTCTACTTGACCGGAGAGTTGTCGAGTGAAGTTATCTGCCGCACGAGCGGGAGAGACAAAAGATCAAATAAGCGAGAGTGGATAGAAAGACAAATCAGTTGCCAAGTGGTCAAGCGTATTGCATTTGGCAAAATAATGAATAACGTTGTTTTAACAATTTTTTGAACAAGTGTATCGTTTTATATTCTAAAATATTGCCACAAAATTTTGATAAATGAACGTATATTTTTTTTGTGCCAGAATAATCCATTCATGAAATAAAATTTGTCTCTAACTCTTGGTAATGTTTTATTTTCAAGAAACAATACCACGTTTTTGCATTCAGTTATCATATATCCCGTATTACATTATCTAAATGGAGAACATTGCGTGGCATGTCGTGTCTCCGACGGGATCAGAAGACCTAAAGACGGAAATAAATCTTGCTGCTGGAGAAATCTCCGCCGTAGTTCTACAAGAGCGTTTGTCTTTCTTTTCCCCTCGCAAAATAAGAAAATTCTGACAAGGCAGACACTTGATCGATATTGAATCCTTATGAATAATATTAAATAAATTCATCCTTGTTAAAATAAGCTTTGATGATTAAGCGAAAGTTTATTTACATAAATCTGGAAAATAAAAGATGTGATTGTATCTTCTTGTGCACGCTTTAGATATTGCGTGTGTAATGACCTTGGAATATAATTAGTATAATCAAGCTAGTCTTATTAATTGTGCTGTAAGAAGCGTAGTATAACAATACGCTTTTAATCCGATTATAAATTCTCTCAAATAAATTAGGATGACCTTTGCGGTAAATCTCTGCACTAAATTTCAAGAATATTGTTAAAAAGTTGACTAACATTAAACTGAAAAAATTGCAGAAATTTTATTAAAAATTATGCAACTATAAAGAGCATAAATATTTCTGCATTGAAAGAAAAATTTTTGATATTCGTTACTATAATTGTATGATAAAATAATTATGATTAGGAATTTTATTTTTATAATTGTTACTACTATAATGTTAGCAAAAATGATATATTATATTTTTAATTCTATATACCAAGAAGAATGTACGGTTAGTACACTCGAAAATGATTATATTTTATAATCATTTTTTATATCGGTATAATTAATAACTACAAAAATAACGCTTCTATCCATAATAATAATTTAAAATAATAATTATTTTACTTTGTAAATTATAGTTACAAATTATACCAAAAACTTTTCTCTTAGAATATATAGAGTATTCCAAAAGATTAAAATTAATTCTCATAATCTTTACGAAATGTAAAATTAGCAAAAAAAAAACTGATGTGACTTTTGAAATCGAATCCGGATTGCCATTGGAATTGCGTGAACTTTAGCACGCGAAATTTTGGAACGACGCAAAATAAAATTCTCAAGGGAATGGTAGAAAAATGTCGTCGAGAATACAGGTCGGAAAGCGTTGTCGAGTATCGCCGTCAAGCGTGCATAAGGTATAAAAGATTGCATCGCGGGAAACTACGATTGCTCTGGCACGATTCGTCGTACATTTTCCATTCGGTATATTTCCCGCCAGTGACGTAGCCAAGGTTTACGAAACCTTCCGGCAGATGAACTTAAAGAGAAGGCCCTTCACTATTCATTTTATACAGTGCCGATCTCTGTCACTATTCTTTCCTTCTATCTTTTTAATGCTTTTAATTCTTTTATTTTTCCTGTCATTTTGTACTTTATTTCTTACTTATTTTTTTTTCCTTTTTTTTTCTTTTCTTGTCCTCTTATTCTCCTTTATCTTCTTTTTTATTTTTTTATCTCTGCTTCTTTTTGTTTCTTTTCTCTTTTCATTTTGGAACCTTTGGTTACGCCATTGCTTTTCGCTCGCTGTTTTAAAGCTTTTCTAGCATTTTACAGTTTTATTGCAGACCTCGTTTAAAGGTTGTCGCCGCGCCATGTTACATCGCTCGTAGGTCGAACTTCTCTCAATGGACGATAATTATCGATGTGCACGGCGTGTACGTGCCTGTATTTGAACTAATTTAATGACTCGTATCTACTAAATCAGATCGGCTTGGAGAACCTTTTAAGTCTGTCCGAAAATAATTTGTCGAATGCGAATGGCATGCAGCAGTGACATATCTTCCGAGATTCGATGTACGTGTTTCAAATTCACTGATATGAGTGCGGTGGTAATCCATCAAAAGGGACTTATCGTGATGTCATATGTGAGCATATTTCTTGTTCGATTTATCACAGAGCAATGACAAATGAATGCCAAGAAAAGAAGTTACGATGTGATTGCGAAATTGTGCATTTCCAGAGATCGGACAATATTAAAGTGGGAAGGTATATGTATGCATATGTTAAGCCGTTAAATTGAGCTAATTCAGAAAATGGAATAATTATCGTTCGCTCGTTATGAAATAGAGTACGCGTGCGGTAGTTTGATGTTCGCTCCATTTACGCAGCCGTATAATTTAACATATGCAGGTTGAACTGTAACATATGATATTATCAATAGGAATTAGAAATTAAATGCCTATACCAGTCGAAACTGGATCTTTAATGTTTTTAATAATTAATATTTAATTCAATGTGAATTATATACATATATATATATTTTATATATATATTATATATATATATATATATATATATATATGTATATATATATATATAAACGCAATTAAACTACTGTAATAATATTACAAATTAAATTAAATTAACAAGCAATTTTTAATTTGATGCTCAATCAGACATCATATTAGAAAGATGTTAATGCGTTGAAAACTGTAAATAAATTTAAAGGTCCAACTTCGACCGGTATAGGGATTTAATTTTTAGTTCGTATTGATTGTGTTTTCATATGTACGATCTAAAATAAAATTCTTATTATGATATTATCAATTTTATCTAATAGATATTCAAAATATATCTTCATATACATATTTTCCAATAAAAAATAATAATTTGAAATGCGAAGAAAATCGATCTTTTTTTTTTTCCAGAAGCCTCTTATTATTGTCAAACTCTATTCAATAATTACGATCATTATTTCAACAATATTTTAATTATTTCCCAAAAATTTTCATTGCGTTTTTTCAAGATTCAATATCGAGCAATTGTTTATGCTAATAGTATCAAAGAAAATTTATCCCGTATTGCGTATACTACCTTATACTTGTGCAATTACGATTTACTGTGAACAGATTTCTCTCCTGTGTCCTTAAATGCCATGCAGGAATGAGTGCATCGTTCTACGTCCTGTTTAAAGCCAGGGAAACAATTTGTACAGTGCAGTACCTTTTGTTATTGCGAGTCACGCGACATTTCTCCGTCACGTGAAGAATAGATATGATTGTTGAATAATGTTGCATTCGGTACTTCAACAATAAAACATCACCGACGCGTCGTAGCCAGTCGCAGTGGCAGAATAAATACGTACGTTTTGTTTTATTGAACAATTTTTCACGCGGCAACGTTTTATTTTTTTAAATGAAGCTGGGACTTTTCGCCTGGAAGGCATAAGACCGGAAGGGACATACATGTTTATTGTGCACACTGCATCCGGTCCGTTGTGCATTTGTTAAAAACAACTCCTTGTAAACTCCTTTTGCAAAAATAAAACGATATCTCGTGTAGAACCGATATTGATAAGAGAAATTGGTAAATTGCGGCTAAATTAAATGTAAACTCGGTGCTTTTGGATGATCGTCATATTATTATATGTACTAAAAAGGTTATGCATGCGATGACACTTGCAATAAAGTAAGAAAAAAAGAAAGAAAGAGAAATATGGCAAGAATGCAGATACATTCTTTCTAAAAATATGATAGTAAAGAGGATCTTGAGCGTTAGCGTTTAAAAATATTTTCCAAGCGCTTCTTTGTAGTAACGTAACTTGTTGCAAGATTGCAGCACAATTTTCCAAACAATATATAAAAATATCTCTTAGAATACTGTAGCCTGTATAGATGGATAGAAAAAATTAATTTTAATTAATTAATTTTCTTCGTATATAGTTGCAAAAGAAATTTTTTACACAATCGGATTTTAATTATATCACACATTTTGTATGCACTGATTATTGCAATTGTATCACTTATTTGTTTTGTTAATTAACGTGATTTGATGTTGTTTCAAAATTGTCGAAACATCTAGCTAATGACATTCAAGATCGAAAACTTATTGGAAATGCTTACTCTAATCCATGCAACCCTTCACCTACCTCAACACCGAAGATATCCCGTTGCATGGTCATTACACAAGCGTATTAACAATTACAAGCTCTCTTTGCTGAATTATGCAGGAAGTTACAACCGTAACTGCGGCACGTGAAAGAGCGTCGTGTAGAACATCCCGTTCGTTCTCGTGAACAACTAACTACCTACCTTGCTCGTACCAAGTTGACACTACACTATTGTAAGCCGGAAGTAGTCGTTAAATTATGCAATAGGTATATGTATTCAGGTGTGTAGAGGATCACTTCCAGCGAGATTTCAGATCGGAGACAAACTTGCATGCTATCGTGTACACGAGCACGAATGGGACCAACTATAGCTATCTTTTGTGCATTCATCGATCACTGTAGCAATTTAGTACGAAATTAATCTTATTAGTGTGGATGCGAGAAATTGGTATAAGATAGAATGGGATAATATCATAATAATCAGAATAAATCCGACGAATAAAATGACAAAGTAAACATGTAATTCGACAACGATTATATTCCAATGAGTGTACAATTCGATAATAACGTGTGCAATGTTTGATTTGTACTTCGTATTTGCATTGTACTGATTTATACATTAATGAATTCTTGCAAATATTTTATGAATTTACAAGCCATTTTTTAAATCAAATTAATTTAAATAATGGTATATATTTAATTATGCAAAAAAAATAAAACTTATATTTATTACATTAATTATTATTTGCAAAATTAAATATATTAAAAGTACTATTATTATGATTTATACATTTACATATAAAATTTCGTTTGGAAATAACTGTAATGATTTTATTTCGCGATATTACATAAGATACGTATAATTTTTCTATTCTTTTTTAAATTATTATTTTTGCATAATGTAATTAATAAATATTTTTTTTTAATTTTTTTTTTAATTTTTATTTTAATTTTTCTAAAGTTATCGATTGAGGAAATTTATTTAAAAAATTGAAAAATACTTTTACAGTTATTCGATGAAATGCGTCTTAATTATGGAGAATGCATACATAAAGAAATGTCAGTAATACCATACCTCAATAAAAATTATGTTTTTACAAGCACAACAATACAGCAGGTATTTACCCAATTATAGACAGGTATTTATATTTTATAAACTGAAAAATGCATTCAATCATTTACAAATCAAATAGCTTTTTTCCATTATATTGTGTCTATATACAAGCAAATTTAAAAAGCCAGTAAATTAAGACCGATTTTTTTTTAAAACTAAAACAACAAAATAGAAAACGCAGTGTACTGCGGTTTGTACTTACTGTTCGCGTTCCTCCAGTTCGACCACCCGAGTACTGTCTGTGTTTTGTTTAGCAAGTCCAAATTAAAAAGTAGAGCAGAAACAAATCAGTTTGTTAGTGAAAACTACTGAATAAACGCATGCTCGTTGCCATAATGTCAACTGTTATTAATTATAGATGAAGCTTATATAAGTATTTTTCGAAACAAATTTGTAAGGTAAAAGTTATCTTGTAAATTTATATATACTATAAAGTTACTGAAGATACATTTAACATTACCTTTTCTATAATATGTATGGCGGAAACTTTTTAAATAACTAAAATATATATTAAAAATACTAACCAAGTATCATTTGAAGTAAATGAACGTTCAAGCACTAAAAGCGTGACAATCGATATTTTAAAGATTTTATAATAACCTGTTCATTCCATTTTTTAATGTTTATTTATTTTGTTTTGTAAAAGTATATATTTATTAATAAATACAGATCAATACATCAATTAAACGAGCTATAGTTAGATATACTAAATAATATTTATTAATCACAAATTATAATTTTCCGATGATAAGTTTCAACGATACGTTTCAATTATATTTAGTTTTCATCAGAATCATCTCATTTTTTGATGATTCTTAGAAATCTGTTATATTATCTATTAATAACTCGAACGTGAGATAATCCTTATAATATGTAACCTATAAGGAGGATGGCACGCAGATGATATCGCTTCATATTTTAATAATGACCCCGTTACAGAGCTGATAGAGACTCCCTTGGACGATAGGATGGAAGTGGAAACGATCGGCTATTCTATCGAGAGCGAGTCTCCCGCATAAGAAAGACCAGGGAGAACCGCATTAGCGACCAAAAGAATCCTGCTGCCGAATTGAATCCCGCGCGCAAAGATACGTTTTTTTGTATTTTGTGAAGCTACTGTTCAAAGCTGAAACCGATCGGTCGAAAATTGTTCGAGCTACAGACGCCGCTAATTGAAAAAAGTTATTTTAAAAAAAATGCTTTTAAAGTTTAAAAAAACGTATTGTATCTCAGCACTATGCGCCCGTTCGCTAAAACTTACATAACTCGAGAAATACTTCGAATTTCATATAAATCTTTCAGGAGTATATTTTTAAGACGAAATTTTTCGAAAAATGTAAAAAAAAATTTCGATTTTTTTGAAAATTTTATTCTGGCTTACCCCTTTAATTTCACGAAAGAGTGGCACGCTCACGCTCGTGCCTGACGCCTAATTATCGGTATTGTGACTGAAAATTGTGTGAGTGTCTAGAAATTTTTTTTTTCTGTCGCGTTAATTTCGAGTTTCGAATAAGTTATTTGTGAAAACTTTAAAGAATATTAATTGCAAACGCACGACGAAATTGCACCATGTTCGTGAATGCAATCGCAGCGAATGCGAACGTACTTTTTGCAGCAATTATTATGGAACGATTAACTTTAAGTGGCAATTATACTGATTGTGAAAAAGACATTGAAAACAAGTTCCATTATTCCCTTTGACTGTAATATTGTTAACTTCATTGTATTTGAATATATTATAAATTTAATTTGTAAAGTAATATGTAGAGAATAATATTATATTAGTCAGACCTTCACATTATATTGATAATCGTCAATTAATGCCTATCTTTATGTGTGCGATAATTATTTAAAATCATAAATAATGAATGGCTGAAAACTTATTATAAATTAAAAACTTTCAGATTAGCTTCATTTATAATAAAAGCACATTGATTTAATGAGAACCATCGCTTTGGATTAATTTCTCTGTTTATTATTCACATATTCATCACATATTCATTAACAATGAATAAATACAAAGGCTTCATTTTTGAAAATATTAATAAATATTAAAAAAAAAGAGAGTCAAATCAAAAGATGTTAAATAAAAATAAAATTAAACATAAATTTTATTTTAAAACGTAAATGGATTGACTAAGTTTTTTCAGCTAAAATAAATAAATAAACGATGTATATAAAACACAATAAATAATAAATAAAATTAATTGAAAATTACAAAAAAAACAGAAAGATAATAAATAAAAATTACAAAAGTTATGTCCAAACAAATACGCACAAAAAATCAAATAAAAATGACAAACATTATTTTGAATAAGTATAAAGTAATATAGTTATTAACATTTTTTTCTTTCTAGAAAATATGCCTGTACAATCATATAAAGTCTCTTTGGAAACTGATGAAGTATAAAATTCTTACAATGAGATACTATCTTTAGATATTAGAATAGTATTATACTGTTACGTCCAGCGAACTTCCACGCTGTTTTTTCTTTTATGGAGATCTGGAATTCGTCAGAATATAAAGATAGTTACGTATCAGATAAATTGAGTCATTACAGCTTAAAAATAAATATTTTTCAATAAAAATTTTTCTTTTCCCATAACAAATTGAAGGCTCCAGCATCTCCTCGTAAATGTCAACTCAAGATAAATTAATCAGTGCACGGGCGCGAACGGCGGGACTAAAGAAACGTCGATGATGCCTTCCTTGGACATCACGACTGGAAAAAAATAATAAATAATAATAAAAATGTCAGTTGGAGGCGCAGGACAGGCGCCAAGACATTTTCCTAAAGATCAACTTGCGGACAATTCTCATGAGTTTCTCCCCCGCTTAATCATTGCTCACAATTTAGATGACCTCCTCTTCCTCTGGCTAGCAGACTCTCCTTCTCCCTATGACCTCGTAATTCACGAAAAATGTCCTTTTACTACAACTTTAGTATCCCTACAAAACATCTCCTCTCACCCAGTTCTCTTTCGCACTCTCTCTCTCTCTCTCTCTCTCTCTCTCTCTAATTCCTCAGATTTATTTCTTTCAACTCTTTGTTGCAACCTTTCTACTCTCACACACGTACACAGTTCGCACGATCATTACACGAAGAATATATTTTTAACTATAATAGTTTGTAAACACAAGAAAAATTTACTAATGTTTTTTTTTATAATTATATTATGGTAAAGATAAAAATCCGGCTCTGTTATTGTAATTTAGAATAATTCTTCCTGTATTTATTCCTAGTTAGTCTGCACTTAGTCCTTTCTTCAGTCACAAGGATTAAGTTTCATAACTGAAAGACAGGACACAAACTGACCCAATTTGCGT
>Ga0157364_1004130_pt1 | contig 14400 bp, 10 predicted proteins | sample AttsexASBM2_FD_111476 | JGI IMG/M metagenome (GOLD analysis project Ga0157364, IMG submission 111476) | Fungus gardens microbial communities from leaf cutter ant in Ribeirão Preto, State of São Paulo, Brazil - Atta sexdens ASBM2 | ecosystem: Host-associated > Fungi > Mycelium > Unclassified ... | reverse complement strand
TATACTACATAAAACCACGGTGGATTGATGCTCGCGTGATCCGTTACTGTCGTCTCGCACGAAGAAATTATCCACTGATTAACAATCGGCCATCATTCATCTCACTTTATGGCAATCTCAATTGCGGCACATTACTTCCTTTATTCTATAATCTGCGTGATAAAAGAAAAATATGCTTAACAGCAGCTTCTTATGAGTACTTTCTCAATAATTCTGGCAGTAAACAATTGGCATTCGAAATAGAAAAATTATAGTTAGCATTTTTATCACTTTTATTGGCAAGTACTGCAAGAATAATATTTCTATCTGGAATAAATCTGAAAAATTAGAAGAACAAAATTAAAAGAACAAAAAGGAGTTATCGCTATGTATGTATTGAAACTTTAATGTCAAATTACTTTTAAATATACATTGATTTACATTGTCTGGAATTATGATATATCTACATGAAATTATAACTATTGAATATATTAAATAATAAAATTAATTATTGAAACAACTCTGAACCAAAATAAATAATTCAAGAAAAATATTTAAAGTAAAAACAAATTTAAAATTTTAGTTTTGTAAGCAGTATTATTGCTAATGTTTCACCTTACCCGAGGTGCAGCTCTCTATACTTTTATGTAATTAATTTCATTCATACTTTAATAAAATTATTATTATCATTCTTATATAATCGTCAGTCATCTTCAACTTTTAATATCTCAGATTACATTTACGGAAAAGATATTTTGAAATATATAAAAATCATAGCCGACGTCTTCACATTTCACATTGAAAAATATAAGTAGTTTCAAATAAAAAGCCATGTAATATTAAAAAAAGAACAAAGCTCTGAGCTTGAATGAAAGATATTATCAGTGCATAGGAGTAAAATTTGACCTGCTTATTTTCAGACTGCAGGCCCTTGGGAGGACAGCCCCGCAGTATACGATGAGATGGCGAAGTCAGACAGTGATCGCCAACACTCGCAAAAGTGGACCATCGCCAACCCCGAATTGGCCCTTAGTGCACTCCTCGAGTAAGGCTGAGCCGCGAGGAACGGCCCTTATCCTCGTCCTCCTGTTCGCGATCCTACTCGCGCGCCCGTTCAACTGTTGAGACTGTTAAGCTCGGGGAAGCTCGCGTTAATGCACACACTGTTCCTGTTAATCGAAAACCGCGAAGCCCACGTTATTGTCTCACGTGTACATAAATGATAAGGACTGACGTCGGTCCACGTTTTACATCGCTCGATGTGAGATGTTTTCAGAAGATGGCACATTTCAGCACTCTCCCTCGATCGACAGTGAGATTTTGCGGGCTGGCTCGTTAATCCCCCGTTGCATAATTATCACAAGAGAAATATTTTAGGATGCGAAAAAGGACGCGTCGCGCGATGCAGGGAATAAATATCCTGAGAAAATTTTAACTGATCTCTGTTATATTTTTCTCTACAATATATGATCTAATCTTATTCGCGCGGTGCGAATGGAGAGCTAACGAGTCAGAGTTTATCGTTTTCCGATCGAATCATATGCATATATATACATATTATACACACACACACACCCCACACACACACACACACACACACACACACACACACAAAATACATACACACATATATGTACGACGGAATTAAAGAGAGTGATCAGCACGTCTAATAAGTGATTAGCTCGCACAACCGACTATCATTTGATCTAAAGGAACAGATCTGTGAAGTCTTTAGAGCATCCACTTCTCATCCGATTAATTTGAACTTTTTATATTCTCTATGCAAATAAATAATGAAAGTTGTTTCAAGATTTTTCATTGCTCTATTCCTCACATTTCATCGTTATTTTATTACAATACAATAACATATTATCTTCAATTTTACCCTTTAATATATATTCTATATTTCTATATTTCTATATTTCATGTGTATATATATTTTCTAATATGTATTTTTTTAATTTATATTCTTTATTATGTAAAACATTATTTTTTAATATTTTATTTTAGAATTTAGACTAATCTAATTTTTCAAAATGTTTCTTATAAACTAACTGTTGAATTTTTATTAAAACTACAGAATTCTATTAAAAAATCGCGATTTTTCCAATTCCTGAAAATATCGTGCATTTTCCAGTATATTTTCACGATTTTCATAGATTTTTTAACTTTTATTTAAAAATTATTAATATTATTATTATTATTATTATTATTATTATTATTATTATTATTATTAATATTATTAATGCCAGCGCGCTGGCATGTGTATATATTATATATATATATATATAAAGATTAACAAGAACGCGATGCACGGATTTGAAAATAGCGAGAATCACACGAGTCACCTCTCTCACGCGAATGCCAAATTACACGTGTAAGAGATTACAACCAACGGTGTATAACGACATGTGTACATAGATAGCGGCGTTGATAGAATTTGTACAGAACAATTAATTGTCTACTCTAAGTCTACGGATTATTGTAAAGTAACAATAAGATAAATAATCTTACGCGGCTCCGAAACGAAGGAAGAGAGAATGTATTTTAACGAGCTTCGCGTGCCCGAAGGCACTTCGCGATATATTGTTATATGTTTTGTCAGCCGAACGGGATGCCTTTATCTTGACGAAGTTATTGATTCATATTATCTTTCTCCCTCTCGAAAGTGAGAGAAATGGAGAGATCTATAATTGAAAATTGACATCAAACATCCATTCTCCAAGTGTTTCACGATAGGGCGCGCCGATTCACTGGCAAACTCATGATTTATTATTATACTGGAGTAAAAAAGGAAATGAAAAATAAATGCTAGGTCGTAAATATTTAATGTACGCAATTCACCAAAATGCCAGCCAGTAAAACCAGATCGCAGATCGCGTACTTGGGTTGTACAATAGTGCGAGAATATTTCTACGATTTTCCATTGATTTTATAATAAATCCACGAAAGATCGTTTTACATTTAATTAAGTATAATGTAATATAACGTGTTGGCCTAAGTATAAGAATACTAGTCAAACAATTCTTTGCATTTTCTCTAAAAAGATCTTTTTATCTTAAATACAATTATGCAATGCAAAGAAATTTGTATTATATTTTATTTTGCGTATTATTCTTGATAAATTATTTTTATGCACATGATCTCATTTTGAAAAAAAAACATATAGTATAGATACTCAGCTTGCGAGCTAAACACTTTCCATCATCTCGTTGACAGATAGAAAAAAAAACAGATGCTAGACAGTTAGTTACTGTTAATAAAATATCTATTCTTTTTTGCATCGTTTCAACGAGAGAGAAAAATGTTTAGCTCGCGAGTTTTTTAACATCCTTATATATAATCCTTATATATAATCCTTATATATTGAAATTTTTATTTTAATATAAAAGTTGAAGTTTTAAATTTCCAGAAAATAGTTCATTAATATACATTAATTTGTATGTATTTTTGTTATTATGACTTTTGATACATTTGATTGACACATTATGATTTATATCGGGAGTTTTGTCTGAGAATGTTTACTGCTCTTCTAACAAACCGAACTACTTTTATATACCGTTTCTAAATAAATTGAATTCATGTTTAGCGATATAACACAGAAAAAGGCACTCTAACATATTGTTGATTATGTTATGTATAATTTATAAGATAAGCATAACCACGTTGAAGAAACCTCGTCAAAACAGATATGAAAGTCCGTACCTATTTAACTATCACAGAACCGATTAACGTTGAATGCGAACAAAATCAAGGCACAGCAATACACAATAATTATATAAAAAGCGTAGAGATGAGAAAAATTAATTTCTCAAACGATAAAAAAAGTACGATAAATGCCACACGTCTTTGTGTTCATGCAATTCTCACATTTGTAGAAATTGTGTTCACTGCGCATTTATACAATAGCTGGCTTTTCGTTTGAAAAGCATACCGATTTTACACAAACGTGCGATCTACGAAAGAAATATACGTGTTACATGTACATGTATTAGCCGCGTATATAAAAATATATATATAAGTCACAATAAATAGTCAATTGTTTCATATAAAGTCTAAATAAAGTAAAATGAAACACTAATTGTCCTTCTGTTTAGTTTCAGACTAGTTCTCATAGTGAAAAATTTTTTTAGATTATATGCTCAATTTTAAAAATTACAAAAAATAAAAAAGGTGACAAATTGAATAGCAAAGCAAGACAGAGAGATGGATCAAAATTGCAGTTGCTTTCAGTGCCGCATTAGTAGAAAAGGTAATTACTTTTTAATAATTATAATTACAATCTAATTATATAAATATTTGATTCAGTAAAAATATATAAACATATTTTTTTAAATTAATGTGCAATATTCTACATTATATACTAACATTTCTGGTTTTATTGCGAATTTATTACGTATCAGTAACATACAGCAATATCAAATGCAATGTATTATGTTAATGAAGTATTTAAGTAATGCAGTAATTTTGTCAATTGCTTGAAACAATTTTATTAGAAAGAAAAACTAAAAAAATTTGAATTCACAGTTAATTAAATTAATACATATGTATCATTAATACTTATATACACAAAATCTTTTTAAAAAAATATATTTAAATGTTATATTTGTCATTTGCTCGTTTTTAATCTGGAACTGATTACGAGAAAGCACAAGATAAATATAGCATCATCAAATTAAATTAAATATTATAATTAAAATCTGATTTTTTTTTTAAATATTAAAATCTACAATACTCAAAATATTATTGTATAAAACTTATATATCAAATATGCATGCGTGTTCACGCGATGCTATTCTATTTTTATCACAAAAAAAAACGAATATCACGAATATTTTTCTATATTATTAATATATTAATTTGTGAAAAGATTTATTATGAAAAACTATGATATTATGAATATGACAATATCACACACATAATAAATATAGCTTCATTAAAAAAGAACATAATTTATTCACATGTAAGTATGAACGTAATCTACATACATAATGTGTGTAGCTACATATGTGTATATATTATATAGTAAAAATGTACGAGACAAACATTAAAAGTAACATATTTTAATTGGATATTATTTAAAGATTTTAACAAGTATAGTTTGACATAAAAGAAAGAGGAAAGATGAGGAGATCAATATGTATATATACATATATGTATATATATATATATATATATATATATATAATTAATAATTAATAACATATGGGGATGAAAAGTAATTGGCTCTAAGTAACATTGTTTCATTTTTCTAGATGATTGTAATATCTAATAAAATATATACAATTAGATTCGATATTACATTAAAAACAAATAAAATGTATATATTATTATATATTCACATATAGACACAAAAATCTCAAGTATTTTGAAAAGGAGTTAAATTTTAACTCCGTAATAACAGCACTATGGCATACAATGTTCAATTAATGCATCTATATCATAATATAGTAACACAACTTAATTAAAATTTATAATATATCAACTATCGCGCACGCGCGCGTTTATACATTAACAATCAATAATCGGACAATATTTTAAAATTCGTCCATCAGAATCTAAAAATTCAAAAGATTTTTCCTATACATATTAGATAGAATTCATTGATCCCTATTAATTACCATATTTTTGTTAATTATGTTATAATATCCTGATTATAATCACCTTCATAACAATTGAACCAACAATCTGATATCCCAAATGCAAACTTTAATCTTTCAATTATGCATATATCTTCCGCATATTTATATATCTTCATTAACAATTTAACAATCTAAATATTGCAGGATACAAATTTCAATGATTTTTATGAAATTAAAATTTGAGCGTTTTATTTATTATTACGAAAAATTAGATATGTATTTTCACTAAATATATATTTTTTAATAATTCTATGTGTTTCATCACATCTGTACACAAAGTAAGAAAATAATTATTAGTGCAATCGTAAAGAACGTGATTCTAACAAAAAAGGAATTATTCTGAACTAAAATAAAAATATAACTATATATAATTAAACATATAATACAAAAAATCTGTACAATTTTAGAAATATATTTCTAGTTTTTAAAACTCTTTATTACCTATCAAAAAAAAATTCGCATAACACAACCATGGCTTGAATAATGCAAAATATAAAATTTATAACTGTAAAGACAGTACCATAATCTATATTTAATATATCCATTTGGATACATATAAATATTAAAATAACAAAAACTAAAACGTAATATAATCACATAAAAACAAAAATATTCTATAAGTCATTAGAATATTACAATGTTTTAGTAATTGGAAGTTTTAAGTAGTTTATCTGTTCTAATATATCAATAGATACGGTTAATTTCTCTATATATGCATAACAATATTCACACATCGATAAACAATGCAATTTACGGTATTCAAGTTCCTTAATGACTGACCAATAAATTGGACCAAGAGACTTTACAGTAAAAGGATAATTATCTTAATGCCCTAAGCGTATTTTACTTTCATTAAAATTAGGAACAAAACCGTAAAAATGCCTCAGGTTACCCATCATTGGTATGTTCTTATTTTTAAATGCCAGTTAAGAACACACGAATATCTTTACGTATGTACTGTCTTGGAGTATCAAACTGAGATTCGTCCAGAAAAAAAGAAAACTATAAAACATATGTCTTAAATTTACGAGGGTATATTATGCAATATTGCAGAAGCAGAATTCAGAAGGCCTAACCGTTGCTTCTGCTTTCGTTGCTCCGTCATCTATTAGAAAGAAAGAAAATTATATGATATATATATATATATATATTTAATATCATTTGATTGCTCAATCTCTTGGATATTTTTGTTAATCTTTGAAGTAATTTGAAGAATTAGTGATTATTACCTGATCACGAAGCTCCGTAAGTTGTTGGGACAGACATCTAACTAACATCTGTGTAGATTCTAATTGTGACTGCAGACTCCTTAATTCCACTTGTTCTCCTTCACCTTCGTCCGCCGCTAATGACTTGGCTCGCAATCTCGGGAACCATTCCAGATTCCGATCCTGTGAAAGTACATAGAGCTTAAAGGTACAAGCATCGCCCAAGTTTTTCAAGCTCTATGAACTATTACCTTAACCATGGCGTAAACGTACGATTCTGGACCCGTGAATTCTGTCGGGTCCTTTACTTTCACCAAGACAATGAAATAGAGATAATGCCACATGTTATGTTCGTGTTTTATGTGTTCCTCAAAGGAAACTATTTTGTTATCGAAAGCTGATCTGTTTAAGCCTATATAACAAAAAAAAATAATTCAATATAAGATCGTAAAATATACTATATCTTACAAATATGTGAAAGTTATAAAATCAATAAATAATTACCACAAACAAAACAAGTATTTTTCAAAATTAATTCTTTCTGTTGTTTCTCCGATCTAAGATCCGCAAATGTATCAATAATTACACCAAAGATGAGATTCAGAACGATAATTATCACAATGAAGAAAAATAGTAAATCATATACAACTCTTGCAACAAATAAAGGTTCCTGGAATATAACATAAATTTTTATAAGGTAAGTTTATCATTATTGATATTTCGTGAATATCTTTGTACTTACAACGCTAGAAGGTGCTCGCAGAATATCTCCTATTCCACCACCATTCCTCAATCCTTGATTTAATGTGGTAACGATGCACATGACGAGTGAGTCACATGTTCGTTCTTTTAACTCTCCGCCAACATTAACTATTTCGGGTTTATTCTCTCGTACATTTGCTGAATTATTAATTTATTTCAATACATTTTCACATCAAATAAAAAAATTATATATTATTGCTCTACATATATATATATATATATATATATATATCTACCTTCGCTAGCATAACGTGATATAGTCTCCGTAGCGTCACAGTTTTCTTTGCTGCCAGCGCTGCAAGTATTCGCGATTTTCTGCTCAATGGAAGCTATGAAGAAAATAATTTTTGAATAAATGTATGTTAAAAAAATGAAAATCTATATGTAAAACTAGCAGGAGATTGAATTATGAACTTACATATAATCTCCTCGTCTACAGGAACAAGGAAGTCGTCCTTGAAAAACATAAAACCAATAATGGAAAACATATAAACTAAAATCAAGGCGAGCACAGCCGTGAGTATAATAGATCTTCCATTTCGAGTTACAGATTTTATTACATTGAGCAAAGTCTCCTCGCGATAGACTACATCGAAGAGCTGAAAAGAATAACAATATTATAATTCTGCAATATAATCCTTCATATTGTGAAAAGAATACAAATTAGTCACTTTGTTACTTACTAAAACTGAATAGAAAAATGGATGCATAAAAAGTCCCAGAACACAAAATGTTATATATGACATATGGTACAAAAGTTCAATATTTGTTATTATTTGCTCTACGCTTCTAGTCAGGGTACCCTGATTGCCTATAATACTTATAAGATGTACAACTTTTAATGTAATCTGAAACATATAATTATGATGCATTCAGCAATCAGTAAAGATAATCTTACACAAATGTATTTGAATTTTATGTTTTTACCGTAACAAAACCGAGCAGCCACAATGTTGGTTCTGGACCTACGGAAAAAATCAATCGCAATATCGTTGACGCAACAAATGTACGTATACCGGATTCTCTTGGCAACGTAATAATGATAGCAGCAGATGCAAGCATGACTGTCCAAATTAAAGCTGATAAATGATAACTGAGTTCTAAACAGAATAAAGACAGATATCATTTGTTATTTCTTAAGATATAGTATCCAAGAGATTTGAACCTCGTTAATTATAAAACTTACTAGGCACAGAATCTACAAACGGATAGAAAAACGCTACAATAAGATTTATAAGAACGGCGCAATTAAATAAAATGTTACTCCATAGCGACATATAACTGCTCATCCAGAACAATAATGGTTGACCTATTAAAAATAAAAATTTATATTATGTAATGTTATATAATTTTTATATTATATTATATAATACAAAATCATATAATATTTCAATTTATTTATAATTAAGCGTACCCCTAAGCTTCTTTTGCCACTTCATTTCATTAAACATGTCTTCCGTTCTCTCGAAAAAATCGGAAACTTTTGATCCTTGATCATCTCGCTCTGTAGTGTTCAGCACTCTTATTTTTGTATCCATAGTTATAAGTTCACAAATTTCCGGTATCGGAAAGACAATTTGTTCAAGTGTTCTATCATGTCTTACAATCTGAAATATAAAAATATTGACATATTACTTTTCAAAACAAATTCTATCTTTATTTATTTATACAGAAATCATAGCACCTCTATTTGAGCTGTATGAGACGCATAATATTCTAGTGCTTTATTAATTTTTGGATCCGCATTATTCTGTTCTGACGGTTTCAACATCACTGCTAATTCTTTGTTGTGTTGCGCTAATTGATGACACAAAATATAGATATTATGCCCAACCTGCAATAAAAAAGTACATGGAATAGATTAAATTTACTCTTGTTTATCATAAAATATATTGTTCTTTACTTCTTTGGGCGATACTCCTTCTTCTGCATTCGTCGAAGAATCGTCGATATCGCTAGAGTCATCTAATGATTCTTGATGAAAAGCCTTGCATGCTACATCTACAAGCTGTTTCGGATTCATGTTGTACATAATTCTTTCAGCGTTTTCACTATCACCTCTGCTTTCCATAATCGCTAACAATAATTTACTGGCATTATTCTTTAATTCCAGTACCAGATCCATTCTAGTCTTTCCCAAAGGATTGATATCATTCAGTATCAATGCCGTTATTATATCTAAACCATTGGACTCGTGTGTGGCGATGCAATTTTGATTATCATGACATGGCCCTTGACAGTATTCCGTCAACGTTTCTAAAGTTTGATTGATCAACGCTACATTATATTCATTAATATAGAGACCAAGAAGGCCTAATCCACCGGTAGTAGAGCCACAAATGCAATCCAAAAACATGAGCGTTTCCGACACAAGGTTGAAGTTCGTTTTATTATTTTGATTTCTTAGGAAATTCTATGAAAGAACAAAGAAATTTATTAATATCGCGAAATGTGTCATAATAAAAATATGAATTCTGGTCAAATAATAGCACCTGCAATTCTCTATTGTGATTCTCACAGAGTAACTGCAAAAAACGCAGAATTGGTTGCATCACCAAAACTTTAGGACTCAATTGACCCTCTTCCTTCTCGCCACCAGACGAATTGCCACTTTTATTTCTGTCTGATTTTTCGCTTAAATCATCTAACGTATTTGCTGTATCTTCGCCAGGTGCAAGACCATTGCGCATGTTTGCATATGCCTGTGCATTAGACGCCGCGACCTGATTCAATTCCTCGTGCAGCTCATCGGTTATTACCATTCCATTAGGCTTTCCTGCATATGTATGGTAAACGCTTAATGAATTTATTATGTATAGAATTGTTTAGACTCTATATATACAGAAATATATAAAAAAGCATCAATTAAATAGAGAATTATAGCTTGGTATATTACTACTATTTAATGATATATTACTAGTATTTATTTTATACCTGATCCACGTTTTCGCGATAATTTGTCAACCTCTTTGCCCTCCTTATCCTCATGTGCTTTCGCTGCCATATCAGATGTATTTACCGTCACGGTAGATTTAATCTCTTGCTGAGAATCTTTCATTTTATCGTAAAATACCTGTGTGAAAAATAATAATGTAAATGTTTATACACGCACATTATAAAATTGTGAGACTAACGTACCTTGAAGAATGATTGACTTAAATCGGCACCCATTAATTTATTAAATATACTCCTTTGTATAATAGGATTTCCACCTTCCAAGAGCGCGATACCTAATTCCACGACTTCTACAAATATGCTCGGAGAGTGTACACTCTTAATTACCAATTCTACCACTAAATCTGAAGCACCTTCACGATCAAGATGAGTTTGCACATCATGCAATGTTCTACCAGCTCGGCTTAATATCTTTGCTATAAATATAGCAATTATTTTGCTATTAGACATCCAAATAATAAAATCTAATATATAAATAGTATCTTATGACTTACCTCCTGGACCATGAGTAATAGTCGCGCTACGGGATACTCCAATATCAACATTCTCCGGATTTTGTATAAAACTTTTGCCAAAATAACGCGTCAAAAGATTATTTCTCAATGCGTCTCCCTACGGAAAAAAAGAAGTATTTAACGTTAACATTTTATTACACGTTTGAAATCAGAATGATGTACCAATACATAGTGCACAACATTAATAAAAAAAAAAAGAAATCTAGAATACAGATATATTCCTTTTCATATATTCAACAAATAGTTTTATATCACAAATAATATTTATGCACGGATTTGAATCATATATTTACAAAATCGGTGCTTTATGTGCTTATAGGTGTGAGAAATACCTTGTGCAATTTAGGATGCGTGTAGGAAAAAATTTCATTATATCATTGACATAAAATTTTTAACTTGAGACAAAATAAAGTGCAATATGAGAGAAAAAGGTAAACGTTAATATAAACAACATTCACATATTTGTACATTTACAATTGGTGAAGATTTATATGAAAATTGAAGACTTCAGAGAATAAGTAATTAAATTGATGTAAAGGTGTGAGATTGTATTCACATACATAAAAGTGTAATCCTGAGGTAAAGCACATAAGAGTGAATAATAATAGCAACACACATATTTTGGATTTGCATACAATGATATTTTAATATATCAATGTATATGCTCAAACTGTGTTAATTGTAAATAATTGTGAGTATAAATATTCAACTATCTATAAATAATACATCCATGTCATTGGAATAAGGAATTAACAAAACAATAAAATTCACATAAAATCATTTCACATTCACAGTATATGTGACTCCCTTTCAAGTGACTAAAAGTATTAATAATTAAAGTGGCTAAAAGTATTAATAATTAAAATATGTAATATGTGTATTAATTATTAGTGTAATTGTTAAAATATATAATCTATTAATCATTGTATTGGTACATCTTACTACATAATTTATGTACATTTACATATCTATCTATAAAATTATATTATATATATCTCTATGCTTGTATATAATAATATTGAGATATATATTTTTTTGTATTAAACAAATCTCTAGAAATAATATTCCTAAAGATGTAGCTTGTAAAAGTCTTTAATACACGGTAAATGTATTGCAGAAAATTATAATAGTTTTCTTATAAAAACATAAATTATATATTGTAAACACATTGTTAATGCATACTTTTATTAATTATTTGTTATTGTTGCACCGTGAATCAAAATTACTTTTACATATAAGAGCATACAATTCTTATATCATGTACTTATATATAATATATAAATATAATATTAATATATCAATATCATATGTATTTTTTCAAAATGTAATACTCTTATGGAGACATAGAGATGATTTATTGAATGTAAAATATTGCAAACGAAATAAAATAATAGTAAGAAATGAACATATAAATATTATAAGAAACAAAGATAAATTAAAACATGCATAAATCAAGCGTCATGCATAAAAGATCTACACAACGTACATTATGTTCTCTACTTTACGGAATTTTACCACACCATATCTCTACTTTATGGAATTTTACCACATCATATTCTCTACTTTACGGAATTTACCACACGATTTACGACTCGATGTGTATATATAACATATAATGGACAATCACTTAGTCAATAACTTAATCACACAATTAATCAACTACAGTTAGCAACATATTTATTATTATCGTTAGCTTTTAAAATAGAAAGTAAATTATGATTTGTTATGATTTCCAGATCAGAGAGAAGTTTAGAATGAATTAAATAGATTCTTCTTCTTTTCTGATGATATATCCTAGGTGGGTTTCTTTGCTTTTGACAATGCAACAGCATGTAATGTCGTAGTGATGTTAGAAGTATCGTTCGCGCGTCCTAAATTACATCACCGATCTCTTTTCAGCATAATATGTTCGGCATAAAATTTCGTTTCATATACGTTGTGCCCATATTTCTTTCTATCTACTTTAATTTTTACCGGCTCTTGCTGAATAATTTGTCGATTCTCAGACTGATTCTCATTGGAACCTGTTCCAACTTGTGACTCGCCCTGCGTTTCTGACTCCGTCTGTTCCGAGATACCTTCGTTCTTCGTTCGCAGCATGAAAACATCTTTACCTACAGATCTATTCTACGAGACCTACTCACCCGTCGTTAAGACTTTGTGGCGTATTGAGAAATCTTATTAACTTTTACATTATTCTCGTAATTGTGCAGCAAGCCAAATAAATATTTAATCGCGTTATTAATTCGTCTAATGTGCTGTGAGCGATCGATCGAGCATTCAGCTATATCATGATAAAATACGCCGTAAATTTACGTCAGATAATTTACGTCAGATAGCATAAAACATGAAATTTGTTTATTAAATATTTGAATCACTTTTCGCAAAGACAATGTATTTATCTTATAACACATTCAGTGATATTCTTATATTTTCTGTGCTATTACCATAAACCTATTTAAATAAGCTGAATGCCCTTTTCCGCGATGCTGTGTTATATATCTTCCTCAATATGATAAATGATTCATATAATTTCATGCAAAATATAATTCCATGATACTCACTTTTTCTCCATATTCAGGATCGATAGCCATCATTTCCCTGAGTGTCCTTAAAACTTTAACGCACAATTTTTCTTCTTTTTCTTCTAACAATTTCTCAGTGTGTTTGATTAGCCTGTAAAGAAATAATGTGTAAATATAATGATGTTGCATGTAATGCAATTAATATATTGCAAATAAAAAATCTACCTTTTAATAAAACCACCATTTTCACATCTCTTTCTGGCATCAGTTGCTGCAGGAAACAGCAATTCAGGTCGATAGAGAATATCTACTAACAAAGACAATTCGGACTGCACCAAAGGTTTCAATTGTTCCTCTAACAGAGACACTATGTCCTGTAGACCTTCTATGATACTCCGATCTAAACGCATAAGCTAAATAAAAACAAATAGTATTAATAAATAAATTGATTATAGCCAACTAATCAAGTTGTTTCATATAGGCAAGAGTTTTCGTACAATCTACGCTACAATAAATTAATTTATAGTTCAAAAGTTTAAATACATTTCATAAAACAAAACATCTATTCTCATACATATTAATGTAAGTATTTAAATATATAAGTTTTAATATTTAATACTTTACTGTATTAAGATTTTATCATTAACATGTAGTCAAATCATTAAATATCGAATTTAATTGAAACTAATTGAAACTAAGCTAATTTTATTTTGTTGTACATTTTTCGTATATATATATATATGCAAACGTGTATGCATATGTATATGTGCAGCTGTAGCTAATTACATCTTTAGTGAAACAGACGAAGCTCATG
>Ga0157364_1004129_pt1 | contig 14400 bp, 10 predicted proteins | sample AttsexASBM2_FD_111476 | JGI IMG/M metagenome (GOLD analysis project Ga0157364, IMG submission 111476) | Fungus gardens microbial communities from leaf cutter ant in Ribeirão Preto, State of São Paulo, Brazil - Atta sexdens ASBM2 | ecosystem: Host-associated > Fungi > Mycelium > Unclassified ... | reverse complement strand
TTTATTTTAAAATATTTTTTTATCATTAGCATTAAAATTTTATTATTCAAAATAACAAAAATAATCTTAGTCAAGATTTAATTTTAATTTATCGATTATCAAAAAGGAAACTTTTTAGACGAGACACATAATTGTTAACACACATGGATGTACATAGCGACAGCAGGTAAAAAGGATTACAGTCAAATTGGATTGAGGTATAAACTCACAATTTTGTAGGAAATACATTAGTTACACATAAAAACAACAAGTACAAACAGAAAAAAAAAAGAGATTAGTAAAATAATATATCTTAATTGTCAATGACTATTTTTTTCTTCAATTCTGTCCATCTGACACGTTACATTCAGTTCTTTCACTCACGCAACCTCTGCGCAGGCTCTACTCTGCTCTAAGACTCTACTGTTACTCATGAACACCCTGTAGTATCGTCAAATCAGTATAGCGGGGAGCGCTTAACGCGATGCTACTATGCAGTATACTGCGTGGAACGCTATCCGCGTCTTTCGTGCAGATTGCAATCTTCTTACTGCAAAACTCCAATATCACGAGAGTGCTCGCGTCCATGCCACCAGGAGCCGGTTAGTGCGATGTACTTTAAAATAGTTCACTATGGACAAATCTATACAAAAAATAGTGATACACATAAAGATATGAAAACATACCGTTTTGCTTCTTCGAGTGTTTACTTTTGTAATTAGATTCGTATTGCACTTGACTCTAGTTCCATTCAAACCTTTTTGTATTTATTTCCTCTTATCGATTATTTGTTCAGAACGCTACTACCCTTTTTAGTTTAATGCAGAATTATCTCATTAAAGAAATCGCTCTACTTAGCATTTTGATTCTTTTACTATTGCTCATATATCTTATATAAATTATTATATAAATACGAATCCTACGCGAATAACATACATATTTTTACCCCATAGTATCACGCGACAAATTTTACGCGCGTACAGATAGGCGTGTGAATCAGTCAGGTCGCGTATAAGTGGTTCTCCACGTGCTCGATCGATTCGGAACCTTTCTTTCACATCGTTTGATACACGTGCACATGAAAACACAAGCAATGTGCTGCGCGCTCCGTGATCTCATTTCCGCGCAGGGTGCATTCTTCCATGACCTTGTTATCAATGGGCTACCAACTCGCGTTACTCAAAATTGAACTGGTTGTCGACTAGACACCAGTCTAAGAGATAACTTAAGTAATTCAACGCAGGTGTATGCGTTAGAATAATCGATATTATTATCAACATGCTTATATATACGTGCTTATATATACGCGAATACGATATGTTACTATTCTGATCTATTTTGCGGTAAGATGTACAATAAGTTGTGACATATCTACTTATTGTTAGTAATATTTTTGTAATATTATAAAATATGAGTATATCATAAAAACAGATTTTTCTTAAAACAAGTTATGTCAGACGTAATATTTATTACTGATTACTTGATATCATATATAGTCGTAGAAATGTCAGTGTACTTTACTATTTGTAAATTTACGAGAATATCAACGAGAATGTAATGGAATGAGCAGTGCGGCATACGGGGGTTAATAGCGATCAATTCGACTCATTCTCACCATAGGAACTCCGTTTTCTATTGATTTAACACTATCATCACGTACTAAAAATACCTGAGGTATGCCGCGTGATTGTGAACTCTGCGTATACATGGAATGATTGAATAAATTCCCCACCAAGAAAAAGACATTTATGTTAATGCAGCGTATACTATATTTACAATATATACAAAACCATTGCAGTCTCTGAATCATTGATAATTAGATGAATTTGAAGACAGGGATAAATCGCTCGCTTATAAAAAGTTGCGAAACTGCAAATGATACATGGAACTTTAACAATATTTCCGCACCGGAAAGTCAAACGAAGCGTGAAACCAGGTCGTCGTAACAACGTGAAAAAAATTCCGCGAGCAGAATAGATCATGGACGCGTTCCACATAGTGTCATAATTGATCGATAATTCGAGCAATGACCAGTTGCAACATCTGAAACTGTCCAATATATCCAAAATCAACTTCGCTTTGAACTCGTATTAAAACGTAAACTTCTTACTTACATAAAAAGTTTTTTTAATATTTATGACTATGATTATGGTTATTATATGATTATGGTTATTATATGCTATAATATTAATAATAATAATTCATAACTATACGTTTAATTCTATCAACAAATGTATCGTTATCACCGAAACGACTATGAATTATAGTAGAATTATATATTATTACATATTATTATTACTATAAAAATACAATTACTATAATTTAAATAAAATTTATAATTATTTTTGGGATCAATCATATTTATGATTAATATAATACTGTAATTATATAAGTCATAAATATCAAAAATTTTTCTCTCAGTGCAGTTTTTAACTATTAACGTGAAATACAATAAATAAGAAACTTTCAGTTCAAGAGTACGTTACTCCCGGAATTCTTAGAATGACATAATAAACAACAACAGAAATTATATTTTTAATCCGTAATGCGAAAGAAAACAGTTTTTACTCACGCATGTGAATGGATTGTACAACTTTTATGATCTTCAATCACATGATCGCGTGATAAGGAAGCTCAATTTAGTCCTCCATTTTTATTGCCGCATTTATTATGATCGGCTCATCCTTAGCGATGTCGTGACATCGCCGATAAGTCGCATGATGGCCGGTCATTGGCCCCATCGACAAAGTATCTCCTGGAAAAGCTTCCGCATATAAACATCGATGTTTTCTTGCCCTTCTTATTCTCGAAGAATGAGTTTTTATCAATAAAAAAAAAAGGTTCTTTTACAGTTTTATAAGTCATAAAAATCAGTATTTATCGTAATTATAAAAATAAAAATTATTTTTACTTTATGTAAGGCAAGACTACGGCAATAATTTAAGATTATTAATAAAAATTTCACTTTTAGACTGTACATGTGAGAACACAATCAATATGAACTGGAAATTAAATGTCTACAATGGCCGATTATGATTATTAAGTACACAATAGCTATATAACATTTTATTAGTAGAGATATAAGTAATGATATTTAAAACATAAAAGTGACAGGCGAAGAAATTTTTATAATTTTAATAATAAATATTTTATTGTATTGTATGTACATTTGTATGTACATTTGTATACTCATTTTTAAAATGTTATACACACGACAAAATCAAAAGCAAATATATCAACTTTCGTTAATGTACAGAAGACGAAGTTATCGTGATCGAACATCTGCCGGGACGGCGGGTGCATCTTCAGGATTTCTTTTGGACTGGTCTGGAAGACGCGCCGCCATGGGTGGATCCCAGTCAAGGTTTAACATATTACGAAACAAGAACAATCGTTCACACAGTCACAGTTTATACCCCGACCGATGAGAAAGACCCCATATCGTCTCATCGTCCCGATACGTACAATCCAGAATGCGTCACGTGCATAGAACCGACACCTAGATTGGACGATGATGATCAGAGTATCGGAATTCTTATCGGAGATGATCCTGGTCCAAGGTAGATTAATTATTAGAGAATATTTTTTTTTATTGAAAAAAATAAAAAGATCTTAACAAAATGACAAAAAGATTTGATGAACGAATAAATATGATAAGTATATGTTTGTTATATTAATTTAGCATATCACTATAAATATCACTGTATAAATATTGCTTTGCGATATTGAGAAATAAAACAAAGAAAGATAAATTTGTGTTGACAGGTACTGGCTGTTAACAGTTCTTCGTCCAGGTGAAGCTGTACCGCCCAAAGTTGAGCTTCGATTGGCTCGTTTGTATCGAGCCGCGTTTTCTAGACAGCAGCAATGGCATCTTGGTGTGCTGTCGATGGATCCACGATCGCGAAGAGATGCATTATTACGTGATTTTATTAATCGAAAGGTATAATATACGATTAGATGTTAATTTCTTTCATTATCCTTATTCTTTTCAATATTCACAGAACATACAAAAACATTTTGAAACTTCATCTCAAGTAAAAGTTCCGCAAGAAGAAATTTCCGCAAATACGACTGAAACTCAATTATTTGAATTAACAGTTGGTACCAATGAAAGTTCTACGACTCATGCAAGAATTGAAACGAGCGTTGGAAACTTAGTTGACGAGAAATACTTTTCGAATGTTTCGCAAGTCAAGTCCATGAGAATGATCGAAATTCCCAGACCAAAAAAGATGTTGTTGCCAGTATTTGACATTGACGCAACAAATGATTATGATAAATCTACAAAAGACGATTCCGCTTTGAAGAAGATCATAAAAACATTGAAAGAGGAAACAAAATCCTTTTCTACACAAAACGATGAATCTATAACTGTCGATTCAATACATCTTGTCCCCGATACAATTGACGATTCTAGTAAACAATTCCCGCCACAATCCATGTCATTTCCTTCATCTGATTCAAAACTGAATACTGAAAGCATCTCCAAAAGCCGATCTAATGATAACGAAGATGCGAGTATAAGTGTACGTTCGAGATTGCGTTTAGCGGACGGTTCGATTCCAGGAGTAGTAAAGGTCAGAATGCAGAATACGAGCATTTTCGAAGGTGCGATGAGATTGATCTATTCAGTTCATCTCGATGATAAGCCTGTTCTTGCTGAAATGGCTGCAAGAGATATGATGCTTCTTTCACCCCAAGAAGTCGCTTTGGAACTCGGCGCACCGGTAATTATTCAAAGTGAACGTAAGTAAATAACAATCTCATCAGAAAGGATTTCGTAAAATTGTTATTACTACAACTTGATACATCCTCACATATAAATTATGTTATTTTCTCTCGTAGCTTATCTGAAAGAGAGTAGACCTCTAGCTTTATCGAGAAGGAGAGACGCATGGCTATTAATTGGTGCCGCTGGCGCGGGTGTCGTTTTGCTAATTTTCGTTCTTGTTGGTTTGATCTTGGCTGCCAAAAGAAAAAGAGCACACAGCGCTGTCGTTGCACCGCCGAATAAAAGTATTCTTAAAAAAGAACGTGAATATACCGCAACCGCGACGTCCGGTCTCGATAACACCGCATTCTCAACATCGGAAACAGAAATCAAGGTAGGTATGTGTAATACGGTTTCTACTTCTATTAACTAAATAAAAAAATCATTTTTTGAATTAAGATTGCGAGTTTTTGTACGAGTCAGCGTATGAATTAGCTTAAATTTCTGTTGCATTTTATTATGCAGAGCGTATAATAAAAACGACGAAACGTACGTTTTGTTAAATATCGTGCGGAATTGAGAAAGCAGATTTTTTTGTAAAAGAATTCATAATTTTTAAAGTTCTTTCCTTGCGTGATGTAAAAGTTACGGGATACCATAGGGAAATAAGCTCGACGCATTAAAACCATTACGACACGCGAACGATCAACGAAACGACGTCGAAAATTAGAAGGAAAGATAATTCAGTTCTATGATGTCAGGACAATATCGATTCTAACAAAATATTGCTCCTACTCCGTCGAGCAAATTATTACTTTTCGGATATCATTGTCTTTTATTCGACCCACCCTTGTTCGCAGACCGATGGTACCAGTCAGCGGCAAACTCCGCGGACTTTATCCCGAACTCCGATCACGCCTGACACGCCCGATAGTCTGGAATTAGGCATTCATGAAGTTTCCAGCGACGACGACGAAGAACCGAAGAAAACTCGTGGATCGGTCCTTTGGAGTACTCAAAAACACGTAACAAAAAAAGCAAAGTAATCACCAAAATTCCTGACAACTTAAGGTAACTCCGACAAATACGTAGTAATCAGAAAAAATAGAAGAAGTGGGGATAATTTTTCCGCAATTATTCTGTTACATGCCTTTATGTTATATTAGTATTGTGTTATGATTTCAGCTTCTTACTGTTAATATTAATGAAATTATTGTAAGTTGAATTTATATTTGAATTTATATTTGAATTTATATTATATTTGTCACTGTAATAAGTAACGCCGTCATAAATTATAAAATAATTATTGTGCGTAAAAGACTTAGTGGTTATTTCATGACATATAAGAGTAAAGAAATAGTAAAGCATATTGTATAGCAAAATACAAGTGCTTTGTTCTTGTATTCTTTGTTTAGTTTGTTGTCTTGTATATCCCACCGGTTTGAGATTATACAACATTTTTAGCGGGTGGGATTTATATCCAAAGCATACAAAGTGCGCAGATTGGATTCAATGCATGAAATGCAATAAACGCATTACATGAAATATATATCTCACGTAATCACACTTGTAATATTATATAGGAAGATTGCAATTGTTCTCTATTACTTTATATGCACATTTATCTATTTTTATAGTATATTTTATATATTATATTTATTATTATATATTTATATTCTTATTCCTTAATAAGATTCCTTTATAGACATATTTTATAAGTTATGTCTTTATAGACATAGTTTATAGGTTGTGTCATTTTACGTCTTATTTATTAACATTATTTGTAAATTTTTCATGAGTTACATATATCCCTCCCCCCCTTCTCTCTATAAGCCGTATATCCCTCTATAGTATATATTATATGACAAAATGCAAGGGTTTCAAAAAGTTCTTTTTTTAATGCAAAAAATAAGTATTTCGGATTTCAAATATTTTTTCATAACAGTAGATAGACAAAGTTTTTACTGATATAATTAGTTTATTTCAAAAATAGTAAATGAAAACTTAATAAATTAAGTTTTTGTTAGGTGTGGCGTATATGTCGGAGTTACTCTAATTAGAGACGACCTATCATTAATATGCTAAGCTACATGATCATATAAGAAAATTGATAATAATAAAATCTAAATTAATAAGTAGTAAATAAAAGATAAAGTATATACATATTATAATTGTACATTTCATGTATGAAATATAGAGCATCTCATGGAAAAATGATAAGAACGAATGCAATGGACCGAGCTGAATCACCGGAGTCGTTAACCGATCACATAGAGACATTGGAGTCTTTAGAGAACGGTTATGCAAAACATAAAGAAGAATCTACTGCTTCGCCACGATCATATTTATCAATGCCATCGTGCAAGCAATTTCCTAGTATGCGTAGTGTAGAACCATTGTCAAGAGTGTTGGAACCAGTCATGGTAATTTTTGGAAAATGAACTAGATCACCGATCGATATAAATCAGTTATATTTTTATACTAATGATAAAATGTTTTTTATTTTTAGATTAGGCACCTAGACATCGATTCTCCAGAATTAGTGCGTCACAATAGAAGTGACAATATCAACGATACGTTTCTTACAAGAACATCGAGTGCCTCAAAGGATCCTGGAGCTGTAGGACCGATTGTTTGGAATCTTAGGAAACAGATATTTTCTACAGAAGGTAAACATATTTTACTTTTTCGAATTATTTAATATCAATATCTGTAATTTAAAAATGTTCTTCCAGCAACGTCAATATTTCTCTTCGCATCGATTACGAACGAATAAGTAATATCTTTCTACGAATTATTTTAGTCTAAGATACAGTAAAGTTACCCCAACTCATTCGTTCGCAATCGATTACTGCAAGATGTAAGAAATATTTATTTCTTCACACAATCTCTCGAAAGATTCAACTTGTCTAAAGGTAATGGTACGTCCGAAACGGATGTCGATGGAGTGTACCATCTACCATCCGGACCCGTGGGCCGCGCCAGGAGGAGACTTCACGAGTTGCTCGAGGACTCCTTCAGTCTCTTCGGAAGCAGAGATATCAAGATCAAAGAGCCGCAGCGACCGTCGCAGCCGATCACCGTTGCACGTGCAGCGGATACACTCGCGATACTTTCAGAAACCAAAGGCAAATCCGCCCACGTCAGGTATACATCCTTGGTTTTCTTCTTCTAACAAATAATTGCAATTATTATAACGTCTAAAATCGCTATATTAATTATTAATAACATTGAATACGTATATTTCTTTATTTTTAAAACCAATAAGAGATAAATGTCTTAAATGTAATCACTTACAGTGGAAAACCTTGCCATATATTTTATCATTATATATGGAGTGTTTAATTATCGTGCCATCTCTCGCAAACAGGAGCGAGTAAAATTGAATAGGAAAGTTCTTTATCGATTTTTTAAAATAATTAATAAAAAATTAATTAAGGGTGGTCCATGAATCAATGTGTCTAATGCAAACATGGGGAATGCCTCATGGGAAAAAATTATACGGAATGAACAATTTTACCGCAGAAATATTTAAAAATTTAGATAGACATCTAAAATAATTTTGATGGAAAAAAGTAATTATGATAGAAAATTGAAGCATGATGAGCAATGATGCAAAAAGTTTTGATATTCTAACAATTATAGCTTGAGTTGATAATTATTTTGATAATCCAACAAAATTTATTTTTAAATCTGCTAAATTATTAGACTTTAGCAAAAACCATTTTTTGTAGTGTTACGCAACAATTATGAAGCCTATTCTTTTTGGCTGAACTTTTGCACCAATTCATCTTTCTTCCTTTTTTCTTCAGGACGAAAGAAGAGGAAGAAAGATGAACTATTCAGCCAAAATAGTTGCTACGCGCATGGCAAGCCATTGGGGAAAATGGAAGAACGTACGCCTAGCAACCATAAATAATGCATAAATAACGCTGAACTATTTTTTTGTCATTCGAATCACGTAAACGCTTATTCGCAAGTTTTTATGAATTAATTATTTACTTATTAATTCCTCATTAATGATTGAGGAAATAGTAAAACAACGATTTTTTTCGGTTTAAACTGTTTTATCTGCCTAAGAAAAATAATATCGTAATTACTAGGTGTTTTATTTATATAGTATATACTATTCTACTAATAGTATATACTATTCTATTATACATATTTTATGTATAATACTATTCGTAGATTAAATAAATTTAATAAATAATTAAATTAATTGAGTAGTAAAAAATTTTATAATTCTACAGCCCAGTAACAACGCCAACGATGGAAATGAAGACGCGACCTCGTACATCATTACCACGTAGAGGTCTGGACGAGGATATTCTAGAAACTGGGCAAATCGAATCAATTCATTCTCGCGGTGTCTGGGGCTCAAGACCACTCAGCGCGGGTCCATTTCATAGACCAAACTTGCCAGAAGTGGACACCAGGCGTATATTAGCAGATAACAGGCTTTCACCAGAAGATCCTGCAGTACCTTTAATCGCATCAATCAAAAAAGAACTTGAAAAGTTCTCATCCCAGTAAAGCCCAGTAGCAAGTACAATAGTGTAGCTTAAATGTCTGCGAAGTGATATATTTAAGCGTAAGACAAAAAACAATGTAAATATTCAATCAATCTTTTTCACAAAATTTTATAACTTGACGTCGAAGTTTTCCATTATAGCAAAACTGAACATTTTACACGTATTCATATTTACACGAAAGCATAAACATTATAGAGATGACAAATATCGTAGTTTTATTGTTACAAAATCCTATCACCGAATTTAATTTATTAATCAGTCACTGTATATATCATTACGTTAAATATAGAATGCATTTGCAAATTTAATGCAATATAATTAACGATAAAAAAATTCGACTGATTAAATTATAAAAAATATTAAAATAATACTTACTAATCTGTCCAATATAGAAATATGTACCTGTATCAATGACACAGATAAAGTATATGCAATATCTGGAAATACAGTAGTGTCTCAGCGTTATGCCAAACGCAGCGACACTGTAGCTACTTTATTAAGTAAGCCGGCGAGTTGTGAGGGATTATTGGATCTCAATAAGGATTGAACCGATTGTTTATGCAGCTATGCAAGTTTGTGTGGATAACATAAATATTTGACAATTCTAAGGCAATAGCACAGGCTAATATAGAACACATAGTGCATAAGCGAATCAACTAATCAGAATCCTTCCTTTTCTCCCATTTTACGAAAAAGAAAAATTTTGATCGATTGATTCTCTAATGCACTGCATACTACGCATTATAGAAAAGTTTTAACTTATAAGTCATTATAGTTACGTAATTTTGTCTGCGGTTGCATTAATGCCTACTGTACATTGGACGCGATGAGCGACTTTTTATAAATGAATTTATCATCATTACTATTAATTATTATTTATGGAATTTTATATATAAATACATAGCAATGTCTAAAGTTTCTCAAGTTTGCAGAGTTTGGCATATTGATGACATTGGCTGTGATTAAAGTCTCGTTACAAATGCTTTGAAACGTTTGATGGATTAATTAGAAGAAAAAATGTTACAAACTGACCAATTAAAAAACGCTTCAAAGCGTTTGTAGCATCTCGTTGATCGTATCAATCCAATTATTATTTAGATCAGACCTGTCCAATTTGAGCTCCGAAGCCAAAAGCAAGTCATTGACACAAAAAAATTCAATGTAAGTAAGATTTCGAAGACTGTAAAGTGTCGATACGCATCTGTAATGCTTATCAACACTTTACAGTTCCCGAGATTTTACTAACATTGAATTTTTTTGCGTCGGTGACTTTGCATTTTGGCTCAAATTGGACAGACCTGATTTAGATCATGCTTGTTGGAAATCATAAATGAAAAAAAATTTAGTAATCGTTGTTATTTCTTCTATAATTTCTTTAAACTCATATATTAATTATATTATAATGAAATATAAAAAAATATTATTAAATCAGATATTATTAAAAACTGATAATATATACAATCTAATGCATGTGTGCTGTTTATTAAGATTATTTTCTAAAATAACCAAAATAATACAAATAGCGTCAAAAATCATTTCTTTAAATGACTTTCAATACTTCCACGAAACGATCATTATTACAAAAATCTTTGTATGTGTGTTCATAATGGAGTTTTAATTCAGGATACTTATTTGTAAAAAATTGTATATATTCGGGATGAGTGGGGTCAACTTCTACAAAAAGACGTCCACCAGGTTTTAATACTTTTGCAGCATACTTTAAAAGTGGCTTAATCACTTTCAATCCATCATCACCGCCATCCAATGCTCGGAGATCTTCATAACTATATAATAAATATATTATTAATTTTTTACATATTTATAATTTAAAATTCACAATTGTATTTTGCACGTTACATTCTTATCTCAGGTTGTAATTCCGATATCTTCTTTGTTGGCACGTACGGCGGATTACTGATCACATAGTCAAACAATTTTGAATTCAAACCCTTGCTATCATTAGCATTATACAAATTGCTCAAGATTTCAATACTTGCATCTGACTTTAGAGTCGCATGTATTACTGTAATTTGTTCCGTTAAATCCAATTTGCTTCGATTTATTATCGTCAAATCGCAAGCGTGTAAATTCTCATCAATCGCTATACATTTTACCTAAAAAAATAATAAATGTCATATTTTCAATTATAATTATCAGAGTCTGTTTCTAAAAAAAATAGCTCAACAAAAATACTCTCGCATACCTTTTTACAAGCGTGTGCGAGAGCAAGTGATATAGCACCTGAGCCGCAACCTATTTCTAAAATTTCACAACTATCAGCTTGTGACAAATTCAGTCTTTTCAACACAAAATCTACCAGTATCTCGGTTTCCGGGCGAGGAATAAAAATCGGTGGTACAAGTTTCACGGTAATGTCTCGAAAATCCCATTCGCCAATAATATATTGAACTGGCATCCTGCAAGGACTTGGCATTCATAAGCGAGCGAAAGATGATGAAGATTGCAATGATCCAGTATAGTAGACTATAAGGCCTTTTTTAAGGGCCTCTTACCTAGATAAACGACATTCGCATAACGACTCCAATTTCTCAATCTGGCTCGCGTTGAGAGTATCATTTCTGACATTACAAATATCTATTATCTGCAAATAATAAGAGAATTAGAGCAATTTTTATTTATTGATTTAAAATCTAGCAATAGATCTTTAGGATCAAGTTTTAATATTTCTTTAAAATTATTAGATTTATTTGCAAAGATTATTTCTATTATACTCTTATATTCTCTAATGTACGTCATTAATATTTTCTAATAGTACTAATACTTTCTAATTTGCTAAATAACGTCGATTACAAAATGTCACAAATGAGAAAATAGCAAAATTACGAATACCTTTTTAATCCCTATAACGTGCGCCACTATAAGTTCTATGGACTCTACTGGTTCAGAGACGCCTTCGTTCTCGAATCGGCGACTCCATTGATCGAGAACATTGCCGATCGTACATTCACGTGTGTCCGAAACAAGCAAACGTTGCTCTGGATGTTTCAACGTCACATTAAGATTGTTATTCGCCAAACACTGCAAGCAGGTGAATATAGCCGGTTTGCAGATAGTACGTGTCCTCAAGATGTTACGACACAACATGATTAAATCGAAATGCAAATGCAAGATCAATCGGTTACTGACAGATTAATTCAATCATTTACTGACTCTGGATGGTCAGCTGATAGGCTGTGGAAGAATTGGAGTTTGTATATGCATACATATATTTTAACTTGCGCTATATGCATGTATATTATGATATACTATGTACATACATATATGGAAACTGCTGCCAGCTGGCGGAATAAAGGTATATTGAATATTTATCGATAGAAGAATTCAAAATATTGTAACAAAAATAAAAATAATTTCAAAGAACATTGAAGTAAAGAACATTGAATAATTATTAGATGCTCCAAATATAGAAATTCAATAAAAATAATGTAAATCATTTTCCGTACACAAATATACATAAGTATAAAATAGTGTTTTTATAAAATAATATTATTGATGTAAAACAATTCTATAGTTCTTCATATATATCTTATATGTACCTCTTTTCTTGAAGTAAACTTCATTATGCCATTTACTTAATTATAAATACTATCATCTTCATTTTTAGATATTGTTAAATCATATTACTATATCCATTAAAGCTATGAGTAACCCAATTCTTTCCTTTATCAAGAGTCATCAGATGTGCAACCAGCGCAACTATCCTCCAATCGACTGATGGTGAAATCACTCTCTATCTTTACAGAAATTCAGAAAGTGATAGCTAGACGCGGAGTCAAAGACCTGGGTCGCTTTAGAAGATACCGCTAAAGCCGTGCTCCGCCGGTGGATCGAAAGGTCTAAAAACCATACACGCATGCGCCGATGTTGGAGTAGCTGTCTGGAAAAGAAGGGTGCTGGCTAACAGGCCGTTGTCTGGCCGAAGGCGCTGGCAGTCGCCACCGGCCCCGCTTCCAATTCATGACTGCCATGACAGTCCTCCCGTGTCGCAGCGAGACTGAGTCGTAGTAACGCCGTTTAAAGAACGCCGCTATTGACTTCTTCCCCCGACTGATGCACGTACTCGCGTTGCAGCGCGTTGCACCGCGAGGAGGTCAACCGAGATTTGACCTCGGCTGGGCCGTCACGGTACTGGTGTCGCAGCAAACTAGCTCTCGCGCCTCATCTATCAGTTCGTTTGCCAGGCGAAGTCTACCTGGGTACGTTGACCATCGGACCAAGAATTTCATGCGGTCGTAGAGCGAGCGCGCGTCGTAGTGGCTCGTGCGAATGGCGGGTGTTGTACAGAGGCGATGCCGTTGATGTGACGCGTGTCTCGTGCCGCACGCACCGCACGGCTGATCCGCTCGCTGTCAGTTTCGGAGCCCGCCGCCTACGTAGAATATATGCGTTAAACAACATACAAAGCAGCCACGCTTCCGTTCTCCACTTGGGTTCGATCGATCGATGTGGCCTATCGAACCCCGTAGGTAGGGCGCCTTCGCTGATTAGAATCAGACTAGCTCAAGAAGGCGAGAGCATCGCACGCGCTAGTAACGAAGTGCAAAGCGTAGCGAGGATGCGGCATCGATCGTGAGGCGGTCGAGACATTCCTAGTGGCTCGTTGAAAAGGTTGCATGCAAGATTCGCCAGTCTTATATACGTAGCCTCTACCAAAAGTTTTTTGGCCGTTAAGATATATTGGATATTTATGATAATATAGATTATAGTGATATGATTGAGATTTTTGAAATAAATTCCTGTTGGAAAGATTCAAATCTTTTTCTCTTTTCATTTTGCTGCTAAGCAAAGACAGTAAAGTTCTCTTTGCGCTTTGCAGCGCGCACTCGGTTTACATATACGCGAATCGGAGCAAATCGGGGCATCGATCGTCGTCGAAATTTTCGGAGCCGTTTGCCGAGACGACACATCGCGTGCTTCGAAAAATTCGCCGGCTTCGAATAATCGATCGGCACGCCTGTAGATTCGCCGGCGTAACTCGACGGGATTTTCCGAGCCGCCCTTGAACTGTGAGAAACGCGGAATAAGGTGTGGTGAAAATCGAACATTGTCGTTATATATCGCGAATAGCGCAGGTATTGTGAACGTCACGCGTGAGAATAGAGTACGTACATAATATTATACATTACGTCCTTCATACAGAGAATTTTTTTTTTT
>Ga0157364_1004128_pt1 | contig 14400 bp, 5 predicted proteins | sample AttsexASBM2_FD_111476 | JGI IMG/M metagenome (GOLD analysis project Ga0157364, IMG submission 111476) | Fungus gardens microbial communities from leaf cutter ant in Ribeirão Preto, State of São Paulo, Brazil - Atta sexdens ASBM2 | ecosystem: Host-associated > Fungi > Mycelium > Unclassified ... | reverse complement strand
TTCTGAATGCTATAGGTATATATTTTTAATAAAGTTATAAATATTCTCATTTTTATTTCACATTTACACTGACAAAACAGTTTTACTAAAGTTTTAATCTAAAATTTTAATAAGATACAGATCTGAAAATAATGTTATTAAACCATCGAAATAATTACGTTCAAGTTGATCGCTAAAATGTTAAAACTTTTTGCAGCATTACTGATTATACTTAATCATCCTACATAATTAGGTATTTTGATAATCCAACAGAATTATTTTCACATTTGTACCTAGTTAAATTTTTAGTTACTTTAGCAAAATCGTTCTTTCCGCGTATTATTTCCAATACGTATAAAATACGTACGAATGAAGCTTGTTTACTCATCGGCCGAAGGGCAACGAGCAGAAACGATTGGTATCGATTGTATTCTCGATTTGTGGCGGAAATGGTCTGTCATCGGACGACGCAATGATTTACGATTATCGTTGTAACGTGTGCTCGTAATAAGCCGTAATCGTCTCCTCCTTGGCGCACCTGCGTGCCGCCGCCGTCGTCGTCGTCGTCGTGCAATGGTTGCATCCTTACTAGGTCAGCATGCGCGCGTGCGATCGATATCTTCACCTTGCCGAGACAGGAGCGTGCACCGGCGATCTGACCTACTGACCCACAAGACAGCAGCAGGTCGCCGAGAATGAGGACACCAGGCTCGCGCACTGAAAAACCGGACTGAAACGATTTGTTAAATGGCATCAGATGCAACGTGAGTGCACTCGATGATTGTCGATGATTTCAATCGCTGTTTCTATGTGCGTTTGCTGATAAATCGTCTTCAAGGCTTTTAGAAAGGGAAATCAAATATACTAATAAACGAAGAGAAAAGGAAGCAAAAGCTCTAAAATTGCAATAATCTTAAATGCGAATTTATAGAATTATTATATATCTGTATATAGACTATTAAATACTTTATTATTTTAATTATCGATATTAATTTATTATTTATTTAATTTCGAAAGGAGATTATACACGAGAAGTGAAATATGCAATGAAATGCATAACAGACAGATCGATGCAAAAGTGTCAGAGCGATAAAACGTTGTAAATCATATTGAACAGATCACATCGACAGCGCGGGCTAATTAATCGTGATGCCAAGCGAGGAAATACAGCGGGTGATTATTCCGGTCGATAGACCGGAGGCAAGAAGCGACTCCAGCATAGATCACCGGACCGGGGACCAACCAACCGGGTTCCGGTAGTGTATGTGGTTTGACGGACGGTTTGTCATCTACATTGACGACCACGGTTGTCCGGCGTATGGCTGATTCTGCGGTTAAGAACGTGAAGTAACATGGGAGAACGGATCTATCTCGGGATCTATGTAACAAACTCCGAATAACTCCGAATTGTAAAATTTTATATATATATATATATATATATATATATATATATACACGTATGTGTAATGTTTAATTATACATACGTGTGAATCGTGCGAGAGAAATCCAATCATTCTCAAAAAATTAGCTTCAATGATATCAATATTTTTTTTATTACGGATATATTTAATTGTTATGATGGATGTATTTAATTACAGGTTACTTATATGTGATTGATATTTAAAAAAATTGTGAATATTTTCGCTAAAATTGAATGTACATTTATTGGATATACATTTATTATACGTACATATGCATACATTTTTTATTATAAATGTGTAGATATGTATATAGTAAAAAATTTTATATGTTGCACATTCTACAGATGCAATATTTTTGAAAAATTTTAATTAACTATTTTTAAGTAATTATTTTTTTTCTTTGATTTAATATCTTTAAATAGGTTATTTGCATATCTTTATGTATTTCTAATAAGTTAAAATTTATGTAATACTTAACATTTGAGACTGTTTATATATATTATATAGGTGTATATAATATCTTTAAACTTGCATTACTCTAAAGACGTATTTAAATGATTAATTGTTGTCGACAATTGAAGCGTAAGAGTACCGCTTTCTGTGTTCCATTCTCAAGTGCTCATTATGAAGTTTAATCTAATTACGATAGCGTTGAAGTGAGATTGTGTATTCAGATATACAACGGATTAATTAGGTCTGGATTTAGGCTTATATTGCATTAGCTTGAAAACGCGTTTGCCTCAACGGATATCGAAGTCATTGACACAGACTACGAAACTTTCTCAACTTTATCCACTGCACAGAGTGAAAAGTTTCTCGCAGTCGAAATTACGTTCTCCGTCGTTTCTCGTGATCTTTTATTATCGTGAAGAAGTACCGTTATCGTCGGACTGATGTTAGATAAAAGCGAAACAAGGAACACTCACACGCTCAAAAATATGTGACTTGCTTGTAATTCACTACTAAAGATAACTTGGATTTGCCCATTACGGTTTTGTTTTATCATTTCGGCTTTTATGATCGTGAAAGTCAATTTTGTCCGAAACTTACGATGTGTTTACGAGCGAATATGCGTTGTAAAAGACTGCGATAGGACCATTTTTATATTGATACATAAATACATATACGTGTGTCAGCAAACACATTTTCAACAATTGGAAATAATATACAAGAATTTTAGTTCTCGATAATAAATTTAACGTTGCTAGCGAGAGTACGTTAAAATTCGCGGCGAGTAATAACTGAAAACCGAAATGCAGCTCTCTAAAGCACGGCTAATTCGCGTTGCGTTTTAACGTTGGCCGAGTTGAATTCACGCAGAATATCGTCGAAACAAAACTGAATATTGCTCGATTTGTATTTCGTATTTTTAAGCGAGAATAATAACCGATAACGAATATCCGACATATAAGTGGGTTCGAATATTCGCGCGCGCGAATATTACGGGACTGAGAGAATGTGAATCACGGAGTGGAATCACGCGGAAAATCGTGCCGACATTGCCCAGGCAATTCCATTACGGTCGGCACGTCAATTCGATCCTGTCCTTTTACGTGTTTCCTTGCTTTGTCTCTATCCCCCTTTATTCTCATTCTCTCTCTCCCCCCCCCCTCTTTCTCTATCTCTATCTCTATCTCTATCTATCTCTATATCGCTTGATTTCCATGCTTCGTGCGGGTGCGAGTTTTATGAATAGCATATAAATGGTTTCGCTAATCGAACCGTAATCAAGAGTATTATAACGGGATAATAATTTTCAGCCTCCCATTATGCGCAGCGCTACCCTCTGTTTTTCTTTCATTCGCTAGCTTCCCCCCCCACACACACGCACGCACGCACGCACGCACATACAGTGAGTGCAAAAAGTATTCGTACAGAAAAAATGTTTAAAGTTTTTTAAAAAAACTTTATTTTCAAAAAATAAATATTCAAATAAATATTCAACGAGAATGATGAGTCAGAGTTGAACTGAGGCGATGATTTCAACATCAATTTGACATCGATTCGACATTTAGTTGACGATCATTTCTTATTGGGTAATAGGCAATTTATTCATAAAGAATAAATAGACTGTATGTTTCTTAAAATTATATATAAAAAGTGTTAATTATAGAAAATATATCATCTGAAAAATAAGTGAAAATTAAAAATGTATGTATTGTTTGGATGTTCAAAAAGTATTCGTACAGTCGAGAAATTTAGCTTCTAAAATCGGAAATACATACGAAGCTTGATTGTTTATGTTAGAACAGCATGTATTCATTTTATAAAATTGCTAATTAATGTTTATTTTCTACAAATAAAATCCTTTTTATAACAAATTTCCTTGTACGAATATTTTACACTCACTGTATATATGTATATATATTTGATTTTCTCTCTCTCTCTCTCTCTCTCTCTCTCTTTCTCTCTCTCATTCACTCGCTTGCTCGCTCGCTTTTACTCGCGCAGTCTATTTTATATAAACGGGTGAAAGCGCAGCGTTGTTTTATACTACGGTATTATTTTCCGTAATTACTAGGAAGATATAATTAAATCTGTTACCTTCGGGCGATCTATCCGTGTGAAAATACGCGAGAATAATGGAGCTAGTGATCGTTTTAAGGCGGCTTCATTTACCGTAACTTCCGATTGAAATCAGAATAAAATAAAATACACGAATTATTATTTCGCTTAAAATAATATTCGCATAATTTGAATATCGGAAAGAGGAGAGATTGAAAAATGCCACATCTCGTAAAAAAGAGTTACTTTGATAACAAGCACAAATATATATTCGAAAATCCTCGAATATTTATGCTCGTATTTATAGTCATATGCAGTTTAATAAAAAGAACTTGACAATGACTTTAATATTTTTAACGTTCTATTTGGAATTATGATTCATTCAATTTAAGAATTCGGATAATATTTATCTTGAGATTGAATTTTATTTCTCGCAGTTCAGTAATCGATTCTTGAGAAAATTTATGTATATATATCTATAGATATATGTTAATAATTTTTAAATGTTATAACATTTTTCTAGACACTTTAGAGACGAATGATTACATATATAAAAAATCTGGTTTAAAAATAGATTTTTAAAGCATTAGAACGGTGTTTTAAAAAGAAATGTAAACAATTTTTAAATAATAATATAATATTTTTTTATATTCATTCTTCTATATTCATTTTTACATTTATTAATTAATAATATAATTGTGTTAAATAATAATATAATTATCTTTTTAATTAATCACCTTAATCAATAATCCAACCATCATTAGATTTAATGATGATTCATCCACTACTAAAAATCATCTAATGAATGCTTTGTATACAGTTGATTAATTAACTAAAAAGAAAGCATTAGATAATTCACATGCAATTAATGTTTGCTATTAATAATTTACATTTACAAATAATTACATCATATTGAAGCAAATTCTTTCACCAACAAAGATTCGAACATATAGTAATATCCATTTCGAAATGCTCTCAATCGGAATCAATTATTATCTCGGACGATGGTAATAATCACTTTAAGACGCGTGAAGCATGCAATGATAATTTAACAGTTCATTTATCAAAATGCAAGGAAATGCAACGGAATGTTTGGTATGATTTTATTTTATGAAGCGTTAAATATTTCGAGTCGATAACAGTTCGAATTCTGCTGTCGTGCGGCCTTGAGATGTATGTTTGTTATTGCAGCATACGGCGCGCTGTGTTTACACAAGGTCGTCGCGCTACCATTCTCGCAGCGAGTCTTGTGCCGATAAGTAGTAACGCGAGCCGCACCGTATTCCGTCGTCGTGTATTGCTCCTTCAAATGTCGTGACAAGTGTTCGAAGATAGCAAACGCTGCGCTGTCATATTTCACGATTATTGGAGAACTTGATTTAAATCGCTGAAAAATAGTTGTTTTTGTGAATTTTTAGTAAACGAACTATGAAGTCGATTTTTCCAAAATTTTAAAGATAATTTATTGTATATTTGAAGAGTACAAACAACTTTAATAAACTAATAATAACATATTATTTATTGGTCATTATCGTCACCGAAGTTGTAAATTGGCGTGCAATTTGGAGCCTGTAATTCTCTGAAACAAAAAACTAAAAATTTGTTTAATTAGATATTATTTTATCCTCCTCCTGATAAATTAAAAAAAAAAAGAACCTGATGAATCCATCTGATGAATTAAAAAAAAAAGAAAGAAAAATACTATCAAATTGTAAGAATTGTGAGACTTTGAAAAAAAAGTAACGATTTTGAACAAAAAGTTTCGATTTATTTATGCAAAAATAATTGTTTACATTAATTTTTTAATAAACGTTTTTAGTTCATCTAGGACGGTTGACAATTATGTAACTGAAAAACCTTACAAAAAGTCGAATAATTTTTGAGTAATATTGCATGTCAATTTCGAAAAAGTGGTTTTGAGAAAAATGCGTTTAAAGTTTTTGGTATCGGAAAGTAATGCTATTTGGTAATTATTTGCCGCTAATATGCTATTCCATACAGCAAATACCTTCCGCTTTCTTATAAAATTCGTTTTATTGTGTTAGTTGTAATCTACGAGCTGCATGTTTAATCGGTGTGACTCCTGCCTCGTAATTCGACGCTCATCGTAATTGTCGAATATTTTACAATATTGATTTCCAGCAACTGCATTATTTTTAATATACCAGAATAGTCTTCATTGAAGATATATGCAGTGGTGATTTTAATAATTTTTGCATCAGCATTCAAATATTTTGGAACGTGGTGCAGAAAGTAAAATCGAACAGAAAGTAGAAGCTTTCGTTTGAGTTTTGCGCGTGCCCGCCTAAACATCTGGTAAAAAGATCTTTCTTCGAAAACTCCTTACAAATAAAAATGAGATAATATTGTGCTAGGAGCCGAGAAACCGAAGCACAATGGGCTTCCTCCGAGCGCCTATATACCTGCTCGACACATACTTGAGTCATATACAAGTAACTACAAAAATATTTCGAATTCTGCTCTAAAACTTTACGAGTATATTTTCCTCAGAATATCACTATTGATTAAAGCAAAAAATCGAAAATTTTAAACCAGGTTCTTCCTTTAAAAATAACTGAATATTAGCTTGTTATTTGTAACTATTAATTGATAATATAAATGATAGGATTTGTATTGAGACAACTGCTGTGCATAGCACTTTCGATGATGCGATTTATCACATTCGAAGCCGGAACGACAGAAAATTAGTTTTTTTGCGATACTTACAGATTCAGCAATAATTAATTACATATCGTGACGTATTTAACCTTCCTGATATCAAAATCTGTAAAACAATTACTGACGCTCTGTCTTTGTAAAACCCATTTAATTTATGTTAATTAACTTCATTACTCGCGTAATTTTTAATGTAAATACTCGCGTAGTGTGTTTTTGGATACACCAACATTCATCTCAATTGTTCTCTTTGATGATTTTCAATTGAATATAAATTAATAATATTCTATATATCTTTTAAAATTAAAAATTTTTTTAATTGTAAAACACTGCGCTAATTATAATAATATATATAAATAGCATTCGTACATTTAGCGCGATTTTATAAAAACTAATATTCTGGACATCTCTTGCATAATGAAAGATTAAAAGAATATTTAACTAATGAATATCAAGGAATCAAAATGACACAATTCATGTAAAAAAAAGAATGAATATTGAATATATTTTAATAGGAACAATTTAAGTTTGCAAATATACATAACATAAAGAGAATTGAATTGTCTGACATTTTTGGCAAAGCGATTTATAATTGAGAGAGTGGGTCCAATAGATTTACCATCAGCTTCGAAGAGTTATTTGAATTCGAACGTATCACGCTTAGATTTTTTTTGTTTAAATATATAATTTAACTCGCCTTCTGCGAGTGACAAAGTGGAATAATACATAAGTCACCGATTGAGTTATTCAAGTCACGAGAAGCATTGTATTGATCGTATATTAATAATTAGTTTGAAATGGAAGAAAAAAGAGCTATAATTTCATTTCGTAATGCGTTAAATATTTGTGTCGACGAGACTAGCTGGCGAGCAGCTTTGGTATTTGTTTGGTAAGCATGCTTTTGCGTACCTATATTGTCACATCGCATTATTTGCGAGCGGCGTGGCGAGACACGTGGCGAATCGGTAGATAGCGATGCGAGTTGCTCTGCAACTGTCGCCGCGTTATCTATCGAAATGCGATTGTTTCGTATGAACAATTAGTGCTAGTTAGGCCGCGACTGTAAATGCATGGGCTGTTTATCGAGTCAAGTTCCGCGCGATTTATCCATTTCATTTAGATTATTACTGAAAACTGACATCCTATACGAAACAGGTCAATTCTGGATATATATTATGGAACTGTTCGAAATGGACTTCGATCGAAATTGTTCAGTTATTAGGATTCTATTGTGTTTTCTAGGGAAAACAGAATAATCCCCCTCAGAATCCATTCCGAGCAGTTCTATAATATTATTCTAAATTGAGCGATGCGTGTATTTAATCAGCAAGTACAGTCCTAACTAAATCTATATTTTAATATTTATCATATATTAAGTAGCTTAAGTAAGCTGCATTATTGCATTATTGAAACTCTCCGCTGCTGGAGATTTTTATTATGCTAATTCCTGAGATTCCGATATTATACATTGAATGATTCATATTCACAGAGAGAGTTTCTTTTTTTTACGAATCGCGTTTTGATGGAATTCCGTTTCAATATACGACAGCAAGATGTGTGTAATGTCGCATATGATTAACGTCAACGTATAAAATGCCGTGCAATTATTCTATTCAAGTGATTGATTAGTACACGATTGTAATTAACGATGTAATTAATGATGAGTGTTGTATGTGTTGTACAAGTGTACAAGTGCAATGACTAAATCTGAGAGAAGGAGGAAGAGGTCTGAGAACATCGGGCGATGGCGGAGTAATATAAAGGTGAATAAATTATTTTATTTTATTTATTTATCGGTGGAATTAATTGTTTATTATTTTTACACGCTGACAGCAATTATTTTTCTGAATATTAATTATTTGCACTATAATTTGCATATATTTTTTCTTTGTAATTATATATTCAATGTAGTCAACTTTATCACAATACATTGCATCGGTGACTGCTAATTTACTTGGGAACTTTTTATACATGTTACGTACGACTGATACTTTTAGAAAACGCAATTGACAGAATATACCATGAAGCTATAATTTAAAATATATATATATATTTAAAAAATTTTATTTGTCAAATTTTTGCATGGAATTTTATATCAAGTGGATTATAATAAATTCTATATTTTTATTCATATAATTTATTACTTAATTAATAAAAAGGGATACGTGAAAAAAGAAACTAAAATTATAACATAAAGAAGGATTAAATAGAACGTTGGCATTTTTAAATATAAAAGTTTGTTTAAATTCTTCCATGGTATTCATATCTCATAGAGAATAAAAATTTGAAAATGACGTATATTTATGCTGTATATTTATGTAAAATAAATTATATTTATAAAGTAAATAATTTACAAAATAATAATAAAAAATATGTATATAGCGATAGAAATATATTAATTTACTTGTATTACTTTACTTTCTCTTTCCCATATATAAGTATCTTTTGACAGAACTTAAACAGAACTTATGACCTGTGTTTAGTCTATCTGTGTATACTTTCAAGAGAGATTAAATATTATATAAACTGAAACAAGAAGCATATACATATATTTAAAATTTTTTAAATATACATTTTATAAATATAACTAAAAGACATAAAAATATCTTTCTGTTAGATAGTATATTTTAATTTAATAAAAAAAAATAATGAGTATTAATTGATACATTTTTATGTTCTTAAATAAGTTAATGTTATTCTAATTTTTCATAGTCTATCCATTTGTATCATTTGAAATAAAAGTTCTTTTATTCTTTTAATTAATTAATTTAATAAGATTCTGTGAAATTCACTGTCTTCTCACTGTTATGTAATATTGCGGAATATTTTACGAAAGTTATACAATATTTTATTACATTTATCATTATATTTCACGTTATTACTCTTCTTTTTACAAGACTCTTCTTTTTAGCTGAGCATATTTTTAGTTGATTTAATACAAATGTATTTATTGAACTATATTTCAAAATCTAAAACTATTCCAGTTATTTCAGATCATTTACTGTCATGCTTTTGGTATACAATTTATGATATAATAATTGTAAATTAATATTTTTTTTTGTATTTTCTTTTACTTTTTGCCTATTGCTGATAATTTTTTATTTTATGGAATTCAAATTATGATTTATTAACAATTCTAAATTATGATGCGATCATGCAAAATATTATCAATCGTAAAACATAAAAAAAATTTTAATCAACATTTATTCTAGCAGATTGTCAATTTGCCGCGAAACGAATACTACAAAAATAGATTTCTCTTATCATATTTCTCGAATTCGGTAAATATAATATATCTCTCCGCTAAAATTACGGCGTGACGTTTCGTCGATGGTGCTTCGTGCGTTTAACTTTATTCAGCGACTCTGAAGAAAATGGAGCGCGGAATACGATAGCTCGCCACATCCGAGAACAGCGTACCGATCTCGGAGGTCACTGTGTTGTAACGGGCGGTTTCGGAATTTACTATCGGCTACCGCGATCGTCGAGATACGGATTTTCCAATATTAATAAACGCTCGTCGAGAAGTGTGTTCCGGGTAATGGAGCGCTCATTTCATACGTTATTAGCCGCGGTGAGCGGCGGAAATTTCGACGTGGCTATTACGCTCGGGGCTACTATTATCCCTGACAGTGATTACAGCACCGTAGTTTTCCACGTGAATTTGATCAAGCTTTTACCGCGGCACAGCGGATAGACGTTGACGATCCAGTCCAAAAATTATATATGTTGGCGATCGATTCGGAAACTCGAGCTGGATCTTCTTCAATTTACTGAATCGAGAAATCGAGATCACTGACAACCGTCGCATTAACCGATATATGAACTCTTGCGCACATGACGGATTCACCAGCTATTCACGAGATGAGCCCTGGACAATTTTTAAGCGTTCCCTTCGGGACGTACGAGATCGTGCTTTCGGTCTGGAAAAATCGGTTGGAGGGTGCCAAGCTTGACGAGCTCGGTTGCGCTTCTTGTCATCTTAAGGTTACTCCTGCGGGAAAATCCTGGCGAGATACGAATAGATATGCGCGTTGGGCAGATATGGGATGAGCCCATGCGCACGCGGTAGGAATAATATTAATCTCCGACAGAATGAAGAAGGAATGTATGAGGACGCCCCGGCGAGCCTTTCTCTCGCATTTTCCCCTTCTGCCTATCAGCGTCAGAAGGAGCGTATACGACGATTTGGAAGATGCTCGAGACGCAGAAAAGAATATCACTCCCGAGAGTGGAAATCGCAAGGGAGCGAGATATCGATCGGCCAATACAACGAGATTCGTTGTCCTGATGCAGAACGAATCGCAGAGCCAATTGAGCACACGCGGTTATCTCGAGGAGATGGTTATTAAGGATACTTTATAACTCTTTCCCAACATATTGAAGTTTTCGGTAACTCACACGCGAGTTTCATGAATGATCTCTGTGAACCTATATTTTTCATCAAAATTAAATTCTACAGATGTTGTTACATTGAGATTTTTGAAGATATTCTTGGTCCTGAAATAATTGAATACTAAATGACGAATATGGAAATATATAAGGCTGCGAAAATGTCTCGGTCTTATTGTAATAAGAGATGTTAATGAGATGTTCAATTCTTCATTTTTTAATTACATCTGTGATATTCTAGAAAGAACAAGTACTTCCATCGAAATTTTTAATTTAATTTTTTATGAAAAATGTCATATTGAGAGACGTATAATAATTATGTCGTATACTTTTTTTATGATGTTCTATATATTTCAGAAATTTTTTCTCGCTTTAGATTTATTATTAATAATTTAATAACTTTAATTCGAGTGACGTGTGGTGAATACATTATATTGTCACAGATAAATCAAATTATACGTACGAGATTTCTCGTCGTTCCAAGTATTTTTCTCGAGTACCTTCGCGATCGAATGAGAATTTTCTCGATCTTGTCCCGCGAGATGAGGACGAGACGGGATGGGCTTATTAAAATACCAATCTGAGGGAATGCAGGGTCGCTGGCTACTACTCAGTTCTCGAAATAATGTCGATTTGTAACGGGCGCCATGCGTTGAGTTCTCGGTTTGTAACTATCAACTAGTAGCGAAACCGACCGCAAAACCAACCGCAATGGAATAACGAAATTGCCTTACTCGTTATTCTATAGTATATGTATGTCGCGTGTTTTATGATCTCGTAAAACATCTTATATGCATCTCAATGAATTTTTGTTAACATGAAATGTTTTGTATAACTAGATTTAAATTAGTTTAGCGCATTCAAAGAATAGCTTTGCTAAAGTATCTACACTGAGAAAAAGAATTTGACTACCAAATGTTGAGTGAAATAATGTCAATTAAATGTTCGATTAATATAATAAAAAATAATTTTCAATATTTACTAAATATTATCAAACATAACAATGTAACCAATAGTTTCGATAATACTTATTAAATATTTAAGAAAGTAAAATTAGTTTTGATTATATTAATCGAATATTTGATTGGTATTATTGCACTCAATATTTAGCGGCTATCAGTTTTTCAGTGTAAATTTGAGTGTAAATATAGATTTGAAAATAACTTTATTTGACTATCAAAATAAATATGTAGTCAATAAATATGTATATCAAACTGATTAATTAAAAATGTCAAAATTATTTGCATCATTGCTCATTATATTGTTTCCTATGTAATTATTTTGTTGATTGAACAATATTATTTTCAAATCTGTATCTAGCTAAATTTTTAGACACTTCAACAAAATCGTTCTTTCTATGTGAGAATACAGTGAGCAAATGTGAGGAAGAATGTCGACGTAGTTGATTTTGACGAATTATATACGTAACATCTTTTTTTTTTTTTCAAGAACAGAAACGCTCTTAGTTTACGCTTGCTATGGCGATTGGAAAACGATCAACACCGCGTGTTTTTTTTTTCCTAAACTGCGTGTTTAAAAGGCACGGTAAATTCGCGGTGAGTATTCGATCCTCGATGGTCACAGAGGACCCGTAAATCGCGGTCGCGTGAATTTCCATTCCTCGTAATCGCCATGACGCTTTTATCCGCGGGAAAACGGTGCTGTGCGACGCGTGAATGCGGCGAAACGGAAAAGGAGAGACACGAAAAACGGAAGGAGGATAGGAAAACAAAGGTAAACGCCGCGCTGCAGCCGCGAGGGTCTGGAAAACTGACTAGATAGAAAGAGAGAGAGAGGGGGGGAAGGGAAGAATGAGTGAGGGGGAGAGAGAGAGAGAGAGAGAGAGAGAAGAGGGAAGGATCGAAGGGAAATAGGAAGAGACAGTGGAGGAATTCATACGAACTGGGGAGTACGCGTTTTACATTACGCGAAAATTCCGGAGTCCATTCTCGCACGAGTAAATCCCGGAACTCGATATCGGCGGCGAATCGAAGTCGGCAGGTTTGAGAGAAAGAGGAAAGGAAGGAGAAGAGAAAAAGAGAATGAAAAAGAGAGAACGAAAACGACGTTCGACGATTCGGGCAAATGATGGAATTTACGATAATCTTTTCCGACATGGCTGATGGTTGATTATTATCCTGCAGACTGCAGGTGGCCGTACGCGCATTAATTTAGTTTTATCTGCCGACGTGCATAAATTACGCGGATTTCCTCGTTCATCGTGAGTTTCTCGCGATTCAAGAGCCACTTTATTTTTCCTTTACCATACTTTTCCGTTACGCTTTATACTATTCCGTTACGCTGGAATTATATCTCAAAGAAAAAGAGGATATTGGGAAATAGAGAGAGAAAGCAATCGTAGTGATTTAAATCCATCACAGTGATTTGAATACATTTTTTAATTAAGGGTGTGCATATGGTAAAAGAGATTAAAAGGAAATAAAGTTCAGGCCTATTTTGAAATATGAGAATCTCTCTCTCTCTCTCTCTCTCTCTCTCTCTCTTTGATATCGATAATAATATATGGAAAACGCTTTAGCGACTGCGATGTCGTTTGGAACTGGAAGCTAAAAGCATTAGTTCGCGTTGATTTAACACACGCCGATTTCCTGGCATCGCGTGCCGCCCTGCACACGTAAGCGTTAATAATTCTTATTATTAATGTATCGCGTGACATTATACGTGCTTGTGTTTGTGCTGGTAAGCAACGCACGAGGCGTCCCCGATTTATCTGCATCAGGAAAATTTCTATAGCGTTGCGAGGTTTGGCGATAAAAGCCGTATGTACACATCTTCGATTAGAACCGCTTGATAGTCGCGATAGATGTTATCTAGAATGGTGATGTGTATTTAATTCAGTGATTAAATACATACAGTGAGCACAAAAAGTATTCGTACAGAGAAAATATTTTTTAAAAAAACTTTATATTTAAAAAGTAAATATTATCCAGCGAAAAATGAGTCGAATTGATACAAATTCGATTATTTTAACACAATTTGACGTTAATTCGACATTTAATTAACGATCATTTTTTGTTGGGTAATTAATAATTTATTCATAAAAAAAAATAAAATAGACTGTATGTATTCTTAAAATTATATATACCAAAATGATGTGTATTAATTATACAAAATATATCATCCGAAAAATAAGCGAAAATTAAAAATTGTATTGTTTGAATGCTCAAAAAGTATTCGTACAGTCGAGAAATTTAGCTTCTAAATTCAGGAATACATAAATTCGAAATTCGTTTATTTATATTAGAACAGAATGTATTCATTAAATTTGTCAAACTTAAATATACAATACAGGGTGGGCCATTTAAAATTTGGAATTTAATTTGGTTCTAAAAAAAAAAACGCATGAATATTTTTCAAAGTTTATGGCTTTATTGGAAAGGTAGTACATTGCCATTTATCGAGGTTT
>Ga0157364_1004126_pt1 | contig 14405 bp, 18 predicted proteins | sample AttsexASBM2_FD_111476 | JGI IMG/M metagenome (GOLD analysis project Ga0157364, IMG submission 111476) | Fungus gardens microbial communities from leaf cutter ant in Ribeirão Preto, State of São Paulo, Brazil - Atta sexdens ASBM2 | ecosystem: Host-associated > Fungi > Mycelium > Unclassified ... | reverse complement strand
TATCAGTCGAATTCGTTATTGATGAAGTAGAAGCGTCATTAATTTCTGGGAGTATGAGTTGCGGAGTTCTTGAATTTTATATCTTTTTACATGATCACAGCATTCAAAAAATTTTTTTAGCATAATACCTCCTTATTTGAAAGTGGACTACGATCTCTCAAATCGTCTTAAATTCATTGTAAATATACCTTCTAATGGCTGAATTTATGAAAAAACTTCGTTCTAATATGATACATTAACTTGAATCTTTGATTTAAATGTGATAAAAATCTCTTATTAATTTCTAAAACTATTTTAAAAATTTGATCATCTTGTAACGAGTATTTTCACGTAAAAACTGTTCTAATAAATTTTTACAGTCAAAGAGAACATTGCACATAGCTTTATAAGGCACTGCGACATCAATCGTAATTGCAGAAAAAGTACAAATCCGATAGGAGACATAAACACTTTATAATGCCATTTGCTCTAATAAGATTCTAAATTGAACACTTCAAAGCGATTTTCGAGATTCACAGCTATTACACTATTCTTGCGTTCTGTGCCTCAGCAGATAATAACACTATGACATGTAAAAAAAAAAACATTGTCACAATTGTGTGCCTTACGCCTTTGTGAATATAAAGAAAAGACATACGTTGCTAAAGCAAGGAAGACAAAAGAAATGCACAAATAAATAAGGATCTCAAAAATCGCTTTAAAGTGAATTGACAAATTGAAGTTCACCTTCAAACAGAAGTAGAGATAAGTAAAAAAAGACATTTAAAGAATATAAAAAGATACAAAATTCAAAAACTCTAAAACACATTTTCAGAAACTAATAGCGAATTCGGCAGATCGCACTAGTACGCACTGAGTGCAAACTTCTTCAGTACCACGCATTCAACGCACTATCTCAATACGTTAAGATTGTCATATTCGGCAAAAAAGATTGAACCAGTGTAGAGCTGACTTTAAGCAGTGTGGTAGAGCCGGTTCTAACTCACGTCCTCTGAGGAGGGCGCGGGGCGCGGGGGATACTCGTAGGTGCAAGAGAGGAGGAAGGCGTGAGAAAGGTTCCGGCGCTATCGATGTTTACCGATATCAATACACGCCGCCATGTTGTGACGTCATCATTGGAAATCGCCACCGACACCGCCACCGTCGCCGACGTTGCCACCACGCATCCATCCCAAAATGCGTCGCGGGCCGCCATGCACGCTATCACATATATAGTCTTTCAATAGGGACGCTCAAAATTTGTTAGATCATAGCAGCCATAGTGTTGTTAAAGTGACATCTGTCAAATCTGTTGTGAATTGTTTAGTAGTGTATGGCAAATCACCATGGAAGGTCATAGTTGAGCAACGTGTGCAAATCATAAAATTTTATTATCAAAATCAATGCTCTGTTCGAGAAACGATCCGCGCATTACGTGATTTTTATCCTCGCCACAACCATCCTGCCGAGTCGACTATTCGACGTTTGGTGGCCAAATTCGAGTCAACCGGTTCGATAATTAATCAGCCAACACCAGTACGTCACTGAAACGTAAGGTCTGCTGAAAACATCGCTACTGTGCGTGAGAGTGTACGGGAAAACCCGAGACGGTCAATTTCTCGTCGTTCACGAAGAACTTGGCCTTTCTGCGACTTCAACTTGGCGAATTTTGCGTCGGGACTTGGATCTGCACCCCTATAAAATTCAACTGACCCAGGAACTTAAGGTAAACCATAGACAACGCCGTGTGTTCACTGATTGGGTTCTGGAGCAGTTGGAAATTAACCCAAATTTCGCCAAACAAATCATCTTTAGTGATGAGGCCCATTTTTGGATGGATATGTGAACAAGCAAAATTGTCGAATTTGGGATACCAATCCACGCGAGATACACCAGTTCCAAATGCATCCCGAGAAAGTCACTGTTTGGTGCGGATTTTGGTCTGGCGGAATCATCGGTCCGTACTTCTTCCAAAACGATAATAAGCAACTTCTTGTAGCCTAAAATGGATGATATGGATACCGATAACATGTGGTTTCAACAGGATGGTGCTACGTGCCACACATCGCATTCCACGATGGACATTCTGCACAAGCGATTTGAGGACATGGTTATCTCGCGTGGCGGGCCACCGAGATCGTGCGATTTAACGCCTTTAGACTTCTTCCTTTGGGGCTATCTTAAATCGCAGGTCTATACGAATAAACAATTGATACTCTCAAAATCAACAGCAAATTCAGCAGATTTATACGAGAAAGTCATCAAAAATTGGATCGCCCGAATACGTGTCACCAAGCGAAGCCACCAGCGGACATTTGAGCGACGTTATATTCATACTTAATGCCATAAAATATTCTTTCAAATAAAAAAAAAATTGAGTGGATATCTCACACACAACTTCTATTTACATTTAAAAATCGAGCGTCCTTATTGAATGACCCTTTACTTATCATCTTTCTCTTGATTGCCGTTATCTTCTATCTTCTTTTATTCTTTTTACACTCAAAATTATTTGACATGTCACATGTTCTGATAACGATATCATCAATTTGATACAAATACGTAATTTTGATACAAATACGACGTTGCCAAGTATACATACCGATATAAATGTTAAAGATCTTGATGCATATCAACGTTACCAAGTAATGCTCATAATGATATAAAATAAATAGATCAATTTTAATTTATGAATTGCGCGTGTTTATTTTCATATAGTTATTCATTCTTTTTTCTTACAACGAATAGGTATATATATCATAGAATAGGTTGCATGGGAAAAGAAAGTACATATATATAATGATGTGAACGAAAAATTTTTTATTCACATGATATTATATCGTTTTTTATGTATTGAAAATTAAAGTTAAATAGCTCGCAATCAATCACGAGCTGATGTCCATTGAAGATATCGTTATCGTGTACAGAGTCTTCGGAAGCGATGTTGAAGAATCGCGTATACTTGACATCGATCGTATCGACGAGCTAATCATTCGAATTTATATCGATACATCGAGTAAAACTCGAAAATATGGCGTAACCGTCATTTCAGTCATCGTACGGATGAAGCATCGAGATGTACGAGCGTAGCATTCAGCGTGCAAACTCTGACGGTTAGCGTACAACGCTTATAAAATTATCCTTGTAGTCGTTTCGCAGCATCTTGTAAATATTCCGTCGCTGCTCGTAGAGGCCCTTCCACATTTCGATAGAGATCGTGTCCGTGATCATCTTCCAGGGCGATCTCCACATAACTCGGTAGACCAACGTTAATTCCAATTTCCAAAAATTTGTAGCCCGTAACTGTCAGATCGTAACGTCTGTTCAGTAAACGCACCGCACAATGCTTCATGCTGTGTATGTACATAATATTAAAAAACGTTTCTTTTGTGTATAGAACGTTGAAACTTACATATTATTGCAGTCCTTCGTTTTGTATGATACATTGCTGTCTTTAGCGAAAAATATTTTCAACCGTTTGTACAAGCGGGTATCGCAAGACTGATTGCATCCGCGTAATTGCGCATATGGTAAAAACTTCTAGAATCAAAGAAGAGATAATCTCTTCCACGTTTCCAAGAATTGTGAACGTGTTGCGACAGATTTTTTCTACGTATTTTCTTTGTTGCGAATTTATTAATGTATCACGTCTTTTTATGTATTTTCTTTGTTTATCAATGTTTATATGATTTATATTTCGATGACATTAATGACATTGATGATGAGCACGTTGGCGACTTTATTTTTTCCCCAAGGACATTCCCAATATCTCGCTTTTTCTTCCACCTTCAGTGGACTTGGCGAGAAGAGACACTACTCCTTTCTCTCTTGATTTTCAATGCATATTTTTTTTTTACTCGGTCCATGTCTTAACGCTCGTAATTGAAGTTTACGATTGATTGAAAAAAGCCTTATACACTACCTATACATTGCATATATGTACGGTCAGATCGGACATGTCGCGACGTGTTTAACAGAAGCGTCGATGTTTTCGGATACATACATACATACATATATACATACACACATACATACATACATATATATATATATATACGTTCATACATATACATTTATATGTTTATATATACGTTCATACACACGAGTACATGTATTCCAAAGGAAGGAAAAAGAAATACGTAATAAATACAATAACGTATTTTTATTTTAAAAATTCTTTCATTAATTATATATTTTCAATAGATTTTGCAACGCGCACAGTATTAGCCACAACCAGATTAGTTAAAGATTTCACGTCTTCGTAAATTGCATCCAAAGTCGCAATGTACATTCTCGTCCAGAAACAAGTTCCATAGCTACGTTCGTTTCTCGCATCCCTTAACATACACGATAGCATCATTTTCAAATAAGTCGGCCATGATCAGACGTTTTGCCTCATTATACGGAACCATATTGTCCTCCCATCGCAATCAATGGTGATAAACATTCAACCAGGAAGCGCAAGACCTATATAGGATCTTGTCCAAAATTTCCATGGCACAGGACTCGTAAAAATGTAATGGATCCCTTGTTTCAGCACCGCCATTTCCTTCATTATAAATTTCTTGTTAACGAATCCACGTTGGCGCGAGCATGTGTTGAGAAGACTGCGGTCGATAGTGACATATCACAGATTTTATACCATGTCGGAGGTGCATTTAAGTGATTTTGCGCACAACGTTGGTCAATGGATTATACTGAACGCGATCGTATGTGATGAGATAATAGACTGTTATATATTTGCGGGCACGTTCTCCTTACATTCAAAGTCTAATCGCACGTCCACGGTGCCACTCTTGATTCTCCGATTCATTCTGTCGAAAGCAATCGATGATCACGAACGAGCCATTACGTAAAAAAGTTGTAAAAGTGATAATCGGCTCGAGATACTCGTATGCGTAGTAGCCCTTGCAGAAACGCGCATACAAGTTGTACAGAATCGCACATCTGTTTTTATCAAAATTCAAGTCATCGTACGGATAACATTCTGAATTTAGGTAGAATTTCGCATTAGTTAATTGTCATCGAATCGACTTATATCCTCAGACATGATATTTTTTCTGTTTGCATAGCGATAATGACATAGGGTGGCTTTTCTGAGAAGTCGTCTTGATGGCCCACGAATGTGCTCTGCAAAAGCGAAAACAGATCCCAAGAACGAAAAGCCATGAGAGCTCAGATATCGTCCGCTCTCCAAAGCGTGCAGCATCGACAGTTTATTTATCTCGCTCAATAACATGTGCGTTACTCGCCATTATACTTTGAATAATTCGAGCCCATCAGACAATTGTTGTCATTGTGTTCATATTAAAATCAATGATGAGCGTTGATCATCACTCGTTAGTAATCTTCGCAAAATCCAAGCAGTACATAGAACGGTACACAGAAATTAAAGTATCTAGCCGCAGTAGTCTGCCTATCTCAACCAGCATTCCGCATAATCACACTTTTGTCGGACGACACTATTACATAGTTTTTGAGTTGCTAGTTATACCTGTGCTAGTTATACCTGTGTTTCTGTTAATCTTCACATCATTGAGTTTATCATCGAATTTCATCAAATATGAACGCGCCACAATTATTTCTCAATGCCACGTGAGCACCTTGGACTACTTTGTTCTTCGTCAGTTTTCCCTCGACGTATAGAAAACTTTCGTACAGTGTGTACAGATCTTATTGCTGTATGAGTATTTTTACCTCGTCGCTGTACGTTGTATTAGCGAACGAATTGAGTCTCAATCTTGATGATACGATCGTCGAAGAGATTGGCTTGTCTTTAATGCTTAGGATAACAGTCATCCCAAATGTTGTGCACCGCGAATCCCAAAGACTTTAAAAATGTAATGTTCGATGTATTCTTCGATGAGCTTCTTCTTCTTCCTAATACAGATGGATGAGCGAGTGTTGATGAACTGTGACGTCACCGGCCTTGTAAAGAATGCGTTATCCCTCTGCGCTTCGTTCCATTCAGCTCGAGCATCTCACGCTCACGATATCACTGTCGCTGTCGTACATGCAATCTAATAGTGACCTCTTCTCCTCAAAAATCGAGCAATCGTTCGTTCTGATCGACGAATCATATCATTAGATCCATGCGATGATCGGCAGGTAAATGATCTGCGCCGGCCTCTCCGATATCTCATATCACGCTCGGCGAAAAATTTATATCGTGTGCGCACTTTTGCCATTGCGCCCGCGGTCACGTTATACTCTATGCGGATAATGTTTATGTTCATTGTGTTGATTGACACATTCGATTCGTGCCATCTTCGCGGCCGCAGTATACGCTTCGACGAGAATCCCAACAGCGATGCAATGTTGAGCTCGCCAAAGTTTATTCTGTATGCACTTCTAATCTCGCATCTCATCGTGTTGTAGTTGCGTGAGGCGTAAATGGGTATTCTCAATTCTCGCCATCATCATCATCGGTGTCATTGTTATTGCTACTTTTGTTATTGCCACTTTTGTGACGCTGGTGTCACCTTGTATGGAAGGCTCTCTCATCAAGGCGGCGTGTAATAACAACGACTCTCTTTGTTGTAACGATTCGAAATTTATTGTTGAGTCCAATTAAGATTTGTTCGAAGCGGGCAGTAAGCGATGCTCGGTAATTCGATAATTGCGTTCAATAAGATGCGTGCACAGGTAATTCGCACTTGGTACAACGTCAAGTAATGTCTCACAGCCGTTCGAAAGAAATATATTGCGAGCAGTAATGAAATCGGCAACGCAGGCAATTCTCGCGATATACGGTAACGTTATGTGACAAAAGGCAGCGTTAATGTACGAAGGAGCTTCGATGATTCGCACTTGATAATTCGAGAAAAAGCGTTACGAAAGAATAGATGATCCGTATTGATCGAGATCGGAAAGCGAATTAATTTCTCGCACGCAGAATGTGTGCGCGATCGTCACCTTTTCGAATGTCGCGCAAGGAGGGTCGCATGCCATCTGAGATAGATGATGACAGCGTGATTAAAAGTGAGATACACGCATGTTTCGAACGAAATGTTGATCGCAGGCATGTTTGAATAGAGACGACTCGTATCTATAAGCCATTCACTTGCCATCCCCGAGAATATATTGAAATTAATGATGATTCCGGAACACGGATAATAATTCTTTTATTGTTATTAACAAATTTTATCATGCGTCATGTTAACAGCGATTTTATTTAATATGTTTTATGAATGAAATCGATTAGAAATCATTTGGGGAAGACGTCTTCATTATTATTTTCATTTGAGAAAAGTCATTATTTGATAATTCGATAGATTTTCACATTACGAAAACGAACAAAGCCCGGAGTGGGTGTAATACAGTCATTTACTAAAAGGTTGCAACACTTTTTAATTCGATGGTTTTCGGAACGCGCAAAAATTCTGACAGAACAGACTACTATCTCTGAACGTCTATAACGGTTATGATAACTGTCAAAGTGATGAATCATCTTGTACACGGTGAAATGAAAAAAATATATTTGTGCGCAGCGGAAAATTCTTAAGATACCCTTCGGATACCATAAAATATATCGTGGTAAGTAATAATAAAGTAAAATTTGTTTTAAAATGCTAAATTTGTTTAATAAATTTATTTATATTTTCAAAAATAACATGTTTATTATTATTAAAAATTCAAAAATTAAAAGTAATAATAATATAACATAATATTATTATTTAACTCAATAATAATTCGCTTTTGCAACAAATTCAACGATCGATCACTTCCAGTCGGGACGATCAATTCTAGCCTATGATATCAAAGCAAATGGAAGAATTGTACACAACCTTTCGCCTACGCATCTGCCGCCGACGGACTATCAGAAGCAATTTTCCTGTATTTCTAAGGGAACAGGAAAATCGACTGAGTTCCATCTAACAAGAGAAGGTTCACAACTGTCCGGAACGGAAATAAAATTTAATTTTCTATGACATATGTTGTTAAACACGAAAATCTAAGAGATACATATTTTTTTATACGTACGCTAACTCATGTTTAAAGGGTGAAACCTTTTTAAAAAGAACAGTATTTTTCTTTCAAAGAATATCGTCAGAAGTATAAATGATAGAAAAAAATGTTTTAAACAAAAGTTGTATGATTTCAAGAGTATTTTAAAATTATAGATAAAAAAAATTTTGTTTATTTTTTTGTTTAACAAAATATCCCCACCACCCATAATTTTCTTAAATTTTCAAATTTTTTTTTTATTAAATTAAAGATTATTTTTTTACGAATTCAACCATATAATAACGTTATATTACAATCATTTTCGAGAATTAATTAATAACGCTTCCATGTATACGTAATCCACGCTCATATGCGTAATTGTCGTCGGAACAATAAAATATATGAAAATTGAAAAGACGTCTTAAGTAAAATTTGTATAGTTTTCTATTTATTATATATGTGTTTAAATTTTATATACAATATACATGTATGTTATATACAATACACAATATACACATATATTGTTAGTAAATATTTCTAAACATGGATTGAAATTTCAATCAAGTAGAGTGCGATTTGTTGAAGCAATCCCACCAAATTGCTACCTTAAAGGAGTGTTTCGCGTGGATAGAAAAGTGCAATGAATTTATTAAACAGCTTGAAGAATGCAATTATGTATATATTAAGCGACGTCCACAGCTCTCCACTGGATACAGACAATCTCTAATCGCTACAATTGCACGACTCGAGGGTACAAAAGACTCAATTAGAAAAACGATTTCTGCATTTTAGTGATAACTACGCGAGCACTAATAACAGTGACAATAACGTGGAAAGATCTTTTGTTTGCCGAGAGATGCAACATTGAAAATCGAATTTTAATCGATAATTACGAATTTTAATCGATAAATAACGCGGACTATATCGAACAGCGATGATTTTTGAAGACATCAGCAGTATTTGAGCGAGTGCAAGACATAATAGAAAGACTCAACTGTATAAAAGTGAACACGATATTTAATGGCAAATTTGTGACGGATGATAAAAGTGCTAATAAAAGTATTAATATTAAAAACTATGAACTCTTTCAAACATCGAACTTGCGTGAGTAGTACGAGCGGCACATCATCGAACTCACATTGGCATCTCTCGAGGAGTTTCAATGACGAGAAGAACGTGACAGTGAGTGGGCATTGTCACGAATCCTGAATCCTGAAACAAAAATGAATAAACATCAATAAGTATAATCCAATGCGCGTGAGATCTCTTCGAAGTGCCGCGAGAGATAATGATAAAGAGAGCGGTGATTAACTTGCGATCGATGGACAATGCATGCTTCGCGTGGTCAGTGGTCGCCACTTTATATCCAGCCAGAGAAAGGAACGTGAATCTTCTTACTCACATTATATGATGGTGCTAAATTTGTAAAATATAAAATTTCTTATAATGTTAAAAGACATAACAAAATTCGAACATCTCAACCACGTGTCCATTAATGTATACGGTATCGAGGGATAAAAAATGCTAAACATTCTCTTGATACGACTCGCTGACGAAAGGAAAAACATGGAAATTTACTACATTTACAAGATCCGCGAGATGACAATGTGAATCATTTCGTCATGGATCAAGAATCTATCCCGGTTCATGAGCTCGCAATTGAGTAAACATCATGGTCAAAAGTACATTTGCGATAAGTATACCATATATGGTAATTAATAAAAGCGAATTCTTCTTTAAAAAAAAGAAATTAACAGAAATTATTTATTTTTATTTACAGCTATTTATATTATTTTCATTCCAACGAGAAATTGCAATCACACATGGTAGATTGCCGACGAATAAATGACTGCGCTATTCGACTACCGAGCGACGACAAAGTGGTTGAGTTTTAACAACTATAATAGGAAGGAACAAGATCCATTTATTGTTTACGCTTATCTAGAATGCATCCTAGAGAAAACTGATAGCGATCAGGAAGTATCCACGCTCACGTATCAACATCATCAAGTATTTAGCATAGCAACAGGATACTACTGTTCGTACGACGATTCGTTATCAAAATATCGATTTCATCGCGATCCGGATTGCGTTTCATGGTTCGTCAAAAAACTGAGAAGTTTAGCACATCGTAAAACAAATTTTAGCAGCTAATGTCCTCATGGAAACTTTGTCGAGCGAACAGTGAGAGACATTGCGCAGCGCAACACATTGTCACGTGTGCGAAAAGTCTTTCGCGCTAGACGATAAGCGATCATTGCCACTTAACAGATCATTACAGGGATTCCTCGCATTCAAATTGCAATTTAAATTATGAAAACTTATATTTTATTCCTATAATTTTCCACAATTTATCAGATTATGATACATTTTATTATCAAAGAAATAGCTACAGCATATGAAGGGAGTATGGTAAATTTATCAATAACAAAAGTAAAATATATATCATTTACAAAAAATGTTAAAGATATCACTGAAAAATCAGATTCGCGAAATAACATAAAATTACGGTTCGATTCTTATAAATTTTTAAGTATCAATCTCGACAAATTAGCATCTTTTCTCAATAAAAATGAACTTCGAATTTTACAATGCGTATTTCGAAATTTGTCCGAAAAAGACTTCGAATTACCGATAAGGGATTTTTCCCTTATTTATACAAATACATTGATTGCGCTAACAAGCTGCAGGATACGCGTTTATTATAGCGCGAATCATTCTACAGTTCTTTGACCAGTGACACCAGTATCCAAAAGCGATTACGCGCACGCCGTGACGTTTGGCAATAGTTCTCTGTTCAAACTTTGAGTGAATCAGCGATCTATATTTAAAAACAAACGCTGTTAGTCGACATATTTGAAAATTTTTGCGATAAATGTATTGAAAATTACGGTCTCGATCCTGCGTATTATTATACTTTACCAGATTTTACATAGGACGCTATGCTAAAACATACACGCGTAAATTTCGAACTGCTCACTGATATCGATATAGTGATGTTTATTAAGGTATACGCGGCGATCTTAGTCAATGTTCTAGCAAGTACGCGCGAGCCAATAACAAATATATGCAGTCATACAATCCGTTTTTTAAAAAAAAAACATCCCCATTTGGCGAAGAAGAAAGTGCTCTTTCATCAAGACAATGCACACATGCCCGGCACAGATGGCCAAATTCCGCTACGAATTGCTTCTCCATCCAGCATATTCGCCAGATTTAGACCTATGACTATTTCCTGTTTCCAAACCTGAAGAAATGATTCGGAGGAAAGAAATTCACCACCAGAGAGCAGCTCATCGCCGAAACAGAGGTTTATTTTGAAGAGTTGGGCAAATCATATTATTCGGACGGCTTGAAAAAGTTGGAGAATCGTTAGATCAAGCTGAAAGAATCGAGCTGAAAGGAGATTACGTTGAGAAATAAAAATGAATCGATCAAAAAAAATGTATTTTACTATGTTTTTCTAAAAACTTATTGACTTACCCTCGTATATACATGTAGAGTGAGTAATAAAAAATATAGTACATTTTCTCGAAAATGATTAAAAATAAAAGAAATATTTATAAAATATTTATAAAAAATAAATAGTCATCATCAAAATAATAATTATAGAATTAATTTGAATGTCGCACTATTATATATCAGATATTTTAATACAATAATTACATAGAGTGTCCCATTTTAAATAATACATTAAAATTTCTTGAAAACGATGGTAGATACTATTACATTCGGATTTCGATTTCCGAGACGCGGAACGCTAAGATCTGTTGATCTCTCGATTCGTGTTGCAATGTTCACGCGGAATAGGATGGGAAGGGGCGAAATGAAAAGAAAAGAAAAACAAAAAAAACAAAGACAAAATCTAGTTTCCGACGAGGTGATCCCTTTTATTCTGCGCTAAGATTTCTTACTATACGGATCGCTCGCGGAAGACAGTTTCGGTCTTCACGATGCACGTCGGCCCTCTCTGGATGAGCGCAGAATCAGGGTGATTTTCCAATACGGGATGGTACTCCGAACTCGGATAGATCCATGACGAGTCCGAGAATACACGCGGGTCGAATTCCTCGGAGCGGTGGTATTCGCGCACCAAACTCCTATAAGCGGCTTGCTCGGCGCACACGCGGCATCCGTGTGCTCCTGTAAACATCGCTGTCATTTTAATTTTTGCGCTCGCGTAGGGAGAGCGCCGCGGAATCTCACGAAGTCAGAGTGTCGTTGAGGTGCTTGTTAGAAAGGGTGAACTGTGTTCTCAAATGAGGGAACCACATGGTAGCAAATGAGAAGATCGGCACTCTTTTTCCTTTGCGGGAGCAGCTGTCGAGGTTAAGATGAGCGACAGGGATTTGAGTGTCGAGCGGTAGGGGAGCTCTACAGGAGCTCTTGCGTCCCCGCTCGGACAATCGCCGGTGCTCTGTTTCGAGCTCTCAGACGACTGAGGAAAGAAGAGTCCCGAGCATTAGTGAATATGCTCAAGAATATGCGCCCAAATATGAAGGTGAGGAGACAACGGAGAGTGCGCTATAACAGTGCACTATCGCAGGTGATAGGTCGTCGCTCGGGGTGTCGGTGACATGAAAGGGTGCACTAAGGACGCGAGCCATGGAAACACTGCGTTAGGCTTGGCTAGACTCTCACGCACTGAACACTTAAGGGCGTCAAGTACGTAACACTTAGATACTTCGGGCACGACGAGATGTAAAAGAGAAAAGAAAAAAAAGAAAAAGGAAAGAAAGTTTAACTGAATTATTATATTGGCACGGACTTGATACACTATTGACTCTCGAAATATGTACAAAGACAAATGAACTAAAACTAATTACAATTAAATAATTAATATTCACTCTAACTTTACATATAATGCTCGCGATAACAAGAAGGAAGAATTTAATTAGAGTCTAATATAAAAGACTCATGGCCTTACACAGCGCGCGCGATGATAGTTTATAATGACCGATTCGGCTATCTTGCCTTTACTTGCGGAAAACTTATCTCAGTGAACTTTGACAAAAGCGACTAAAAACGAAGTGCGCCCTAGATAAGGACTTCGTTTATATATAATTTAGAACTATGACGTCTCGCAGGCGAGGGGGCGAACCAATGATATTTCGGCTCTAGCGGAAATATTATTCTAGAACATCCTATAAATTTTTAATTTATGTGATTTTTCCTTAATTAATGCAGTTTTTGATCAGGCGAAAGCCCGAAAAGAGATTTTTGTGAAATCCTTTTACCATAATCTTGCACGCTCGCATTCGTTCGGACTGTCCGTTTGATTACTATTCCCGAATCTGGAGTTTTTTATGCATTAGATTTTCGATAACTTCCGCTCAATCATTCAACGATTTTCCCTCGTATTTTTAGATTTTGTTTAGAGAGTGTTAGGATTAGAGTCTCCATTGGATAATTAGGGGTAAAGTTTCTTAAAGGCCTTTTATGAGAGCCACCCCGGGACCATTTATCTGCAGCTTTTAATTATTATATAATTTTTGAATTAATTAATAAAGTTTTGTCGTTATTATATGGGAGCGCTCCTGAAAGCACGGTTTTCCTATCCAGTTTTCGCGGTTATCAATTCATTCTTTGATTGTTACTGCAAGCCGAAATCTTAATGGAATTTTGCATTAATTAAATTTCCAATTAAATCAGTCGCGTAGGCGCGGTACATTTTCAGTTTAATTTCACTATCACGCTGTGAGCACGTGACTCATCGCTTTCGCTTGCGAGTTCGGGGATACACAGATCGCGTTAGGGGATACTTTTCTATACTTCCGTGACACAAGGCCTGAGACTGTTGTCATGGCAACGCGTGACGCCTAGCGCGGATGGTTTATTTGTGCTGGACGTTACAATACGGAAAAATATTTCAAACAAAAATTATATGATTCGGAAGAGAACATAAGATGGTACCATTGGTTTATATATATATATATATATATATATATATATATATATATTAATTACAATAATAGATTTGATATTAAATTGACTATTTTTTATCGTTATTGAGTAAACGTGTTGTGTATTAATAAACAATGATGTTTCTTTCTTCAAAAATCACAGAATGACTAATTGATAATGATTAATAATTTTGATAAAAACACTTAATTGACAAAGCTATTAATAGATTTCTCGTTTTCTTTAAGTGAGCTACTGAATAGTTTGTATGTGAAGTAACGCGAATGTACGTTAAAATGTTACATTTTATGACAAAAGTAGAAGTGATTAATATTATTCAATCTATGTCAATATTGTATATATTTAACTATTGTTGTATATTTGTATATGTGTTTATTTATTATTTGTGTTGTGCATGCAGTGTACTATATATAAATACGTATATAAAATGACATTATATTAGGTGTACAAAAAAGTTCTGAGCTTTTTTTGTAAAATTCAATCTTTATTCGTATGTAATCGTACGGAAATGGTTTGCTGCGTAACGCCAAGCTGTTCTGCAAGCTCCTTTTCAGTTT
>Ga0157364_1004124_pt1 | contig 14407 bp, 6 predicted proteins | sample AttsexASBM2_FD_111476 | JGI IMG/M metagenome (GOLD analysis project Ga0157364, IMG submission 111476) | Fungus gardens microbial communities from leaf cutter ant in Ribeirão Preto, State of São Paulo, Brazil - Atta sexdens ASBM2 | ecosystem: Host-associated > Fungi > Mycelium > Unclassified ... | reverse complement strand
TATGGAACCCAATTCCCTTGCTTTTGAATCATTCCCAATGATTTCAAACGATATGAAATTGTTTGTTGAGTCACTCCTAATGTAAGTGCAAGTTCTTTTTGCATTTGGCACGAATCTTTATCCAATAATGCTTCCAATTCCGTGTCTTCGTACACTTTCGGCCTTCTGCTATGTTCTTTGTCTTCGACGTCAAATTCACCGTTCTTAAACTTTTGAAACCACAACAACTTCTCTCACTTAAGGCAGCATCACCATATGCAATCTACAAGCAATCTATGAGCCTCAGCTGCAGATTTCTTCAAATTAAAAAAGTAAATCAAAAGTTCCCGTAAATGACGCTTATTCAGCTCAAAACTCGACATTTTCGTATAAAAAAAAATATATGATGCTGATACAAAATCGCTAATATTTCAAGGTTATGATGTTGCCGAATGTCCAATCTTACGATATGTCGTTTTACATCAAACAATTTTAATTATAATTTATTAGTGGCGCCGTCTTTTGCAAACGGTGGAAACTTATTTGTACTCCCAATAAAACATCTATTTAAGTTAAACTTCATATTGAATCAAAATACTTGTATCAAATACACTGTTCAATATATTTAATACAAATAATTGCAATATTATTTATATTGTTAATTATTTATAATTTATATAAGTTCACCATTACAACTATTGATTAAGTTTTTGAAATTATTTTTATAAAAATATTTTGCAAATAATATTATATATAATTACAACTTTGCAGAATTGATCGATTGTATAGATGCAGTTATTAAAAAGTACGGAAACCTTACACGTTTTATCGTAGGGACAGATATATTCATAGTACTTACAAAACCCGAAGATTATAAGGTAAGTTTGTAAAAAGATAATAGTTAACATCAAAAAATTCATTGATTTAAATACGCAGCTTGTGCTCATGAATGTAAATGGCAACTACAAAAGTTCAGTGACCCAGACATGGGAAGCAATACTTGGTGATGGAATTATCAGAGCTTCAGGTCTATTGTATTTAAATATGATAAATATTCATTTTTCTTATTTATTATTTTCTATTGTATTCTCTATTGTATTCTCTATTGTATTTTCTATTGTATTTTCTATTTAATTCTTGTAATAATAAATAATAATGCTTTAATATGAATTGAAATTAACATTGACTTAATTAATATTGACTTGATATGGATAATATATCTTTTTTATGTTCAATATTGTGTGCTATTAATAGGTGTATCTCACAAGCTTCGACGAAAAATAATACATCCTCTTATGAATATCAAGTATTTATCCAAATATATAACATTTTTTGACAGCAATTTTTGTACGGATATTCTAGAAAAGAATGTCGATGGTCCAATGTTTGATCTTAGACCGTATATAGCACAATATGTATTTAATATATTCTTAGGTGAGAATTAATAAAAATAATACATTTGAAGAACACTTTTATCTATAATTTGATTTATAATAAATTACTTTCAACATTTAAACATTCATTATTATTATGATCTACGTTATCATGATTAAATGTGTGAAAATAATAAATCTTAATTCCTAGTAACAACGGTGGGTATTCAAGGAATAGCACATAAAGATGAACTTGACATATTACATAAGCAGAAAGAGTATGTAAATTTAATTGCATCTTTAATATTCAAATAATTAATTTAATTGCATCATTCATATTCAATTCGATAATCTATAATTGTTGCAGGTTGTTCAAAGATGCTTATAGCAAAATAATAAAGCCATGGTTACGCTTAAATTGGATTTTTTCTTTAACTAAAAATAGAAAACAAATGTGTATTGCTCAAAAGACTGTGTTAGATTTTATCTACAATGTAAACTTTAAATGTTTTTAAGAACTATTTAATACGTATTCACATATGATGTTCTCGAATTAAAATTCATGAATTCGCTAAGTCCCAGTACATATTTAATTGCTGAGCTGGAATGCTTTTAAAATGTTCTTATGAATAATTGTATATGAATTCTAATATTTATTCAGGTCTTTGTAACATTCTGAACTCAGTTTGTAGAACATGGAATGGCTCTTGCATTATGACAATGATCTGCACCTATGCATATTAAGCCAATTTATGGCCAGCAAATAAATTATTATGATCGCATATTTTTTTCACTAGCTACATCTCTCTTTTTGTAATATATTTTTATTTAAAAAGAATACAAAAATTTGATTGTGTTTTAAAACCGAAAAAAATTTTGATGCGTTGCGCTGGTTGCGCAGTCTGTAAATAGATTACAAAATAAATTTTAAGTACTTCAGGAATGATATTTAAATATATATTTAATTGATATTTAAACAATATTTAAATTTATTATGTCGACATAATAAATATTATTTAAATATCAATTAAGTATACATTTATCATTTTTGTAGTACTAGAAATAGTTGAAACTTTTTTGATAATATTTCAAAAAGATTGCAGATTCTCTCTCTATAATATTTCATCATCTTTTCAATAAGGTTTCATGTGCAAGAATTTTGCTATTTCAGAGCTATCTCAGAAATGTTGCAGATATATTTCACAATTTTTATGAAATGTTTCACTTTTCAGTTGAAATATTTCTGAGATATTTCTGAAAACTTTCGATGCTGTGTGGGAAATTACAAAACGAGTCGAGAAATTACAAAGGAAAAATATATTTAAAAAAAAAAATACTGTCATTTATATATAACAAATATGTTTTACTTTAAATTTTATCACAATATTACTTCAAATAAAACCACAGTAGTCCAGCTATAAGATATCTATTGAAGTATATGTTGCAAATTCATGAACTTAACATGAAACATCTTATTGCTGATATTTCTATACGATGTAATGTTTTTATAATAAAAGTATTTCACGTAGAAATATAATCTACAATAGTTTTTATAAAATTGTTTTATTGTTATTAATAATACTGTCATTTGTATCTACATGGCTATATTATTTAATATAGATATCACCACGAAAGCCAGGAAATTATACTGCTTTACAATATAACAATTACAACATGACAATTATCCGAGAATTAAAGCCTATTTTTTACAATTATTACGATCGTATAGAGCAAATTCGAGTTAATGCTTCGAACAAATCCTACGATGTGAGCGACGAAAATTTCTTAGATGACATTAGAAATTTTTTTGCTGCTGTAATTTCATTTATTGTATAAAGATTTAAAATCACACAAATATATTTGTATTATAATTAATTTATGTTTTGCAGATTCAGAATACTATTACGGAAGCAACATCCTTTACTATGCTTATGCTGGCAATATATACAGATGTACAAGTTAGTAAAATTATTACAATATACAATAAGTACATTATATATACAGAAATATAATTCCAGTGAACTGTAAAAAATAACATAAGATGACAAAAAAATTTTGTTCTTTTTATATTCTGGAAGAATAACTTCTAACTGTTTCATAATAATCACTTATTCAACTTATTGTTTCAATTTATTTTAATCCTTAGTACACACGTCTGGATCATTTCGTTCGTGTCCTGCCCATTTCTTTTTTTTTTTTGAAATACTAAGAGCAAATATGATTAAATATCGAAATATGTTTTTGCTAAAAAAAGTTTGGCATCTAGAGAACAAGTTTTATGACTGTTACCGGTCTTTCGTGCGTATACTTTAATTGGCATAACTCCAAAGTTCACCTCTGGGTTCACAAATGACTCAAGTGTGTACAGAGTGTACATTTTCTGTAAAAAAAATTTTTTTTAAATTTCAATTAATTCTTGGTAGTATTGCGAGAATATTTCGCAAAATATTAAAAAAAGAATTTCCCCCTAAAATAACATATTAGCTCTTAATAAACGCGATTTTGAATATCTTTGTTCTAAATGTGTTAGTAATATTATATTATATATTATGTTGTCTGTAATGTTATAGAGAACATTTTCCTAATAAATTATAAATTTTTTTTAACACAATAGTAATAAAATTCATGATTTTAAAATGTAAATGCAATCTTTAATTTATAGCTATTCATATATATTAAAAAAATATCATTTTCAGATTACTCAATAATTAAACTTTTTGGACAGCCGATATTTGAACCAATTTTTTTCTTGTAGTTTGGAATGTTAATTTTAAAATACTGAACCATACTTTTCTTTTAAACATTTTTGTTTCAGATTTTTATATTTTTATATCAAACAGTACATTTTTCTGATTTTGTTAATATACTTAGTTAAAACAATTTATCTACATGTGTGTTAGGAATATATAACTGCACAAATATTTTCTAAAGATGTCAAAGTCAAAAATATATGTAAAAATTGTTTAATAATTTATATATACTTGTAAAAATGATGAAAATTAAGCCAAGACAACGAATGACCAAACGTATGTATTAAGAGTGCCTAAAACTAATGTGTGCACTAAGTATTAAAAATATTATTTAATTTATTATATTTTTTAGATATTCATTGGTTATTGTTTTTACATTTTATTTCTTAGGAAAAACTGCGACAGGAAATATTAGTTACATTCAATAATGATAAAATTGATGCTCAACGACTCCTTAGTATGCGATATCTTTATATGGTGTTTCAAGAGACTTTAAGATTATTTCCTATTGTGCCTGTCATTTCGCGGCAACTTACAGGAGATATAAAACTTGGTATTTTATAGCACTGGTTATTGAATCTATGCATGTAAATTGATGAGTTTATGTAATATTTTATCAAGTTAAAAAGTGAAAAAGAGCTTTACCAATTTTTAGAATCGTGTACTTTGCCGGAGGGATGTTACGTTATGATTCCCATATTTGCTATTCATCGTAACCCTATGTATTGGTATAAGCCGTTGGAATTTATTCCCGAACGATTTTCATCAACCCGTCATCGTTATACGTATATTCCGTTTGGTATGGGCCTTAGGGATTGCGTAGGTAAATATTTTCATATAAGCCATTTATTTTGAAAATGATATAAATTGAAAATTTTAAAAAATTCTGTTTTGGTTGGAAATTAATCTATCACAATGCATTTTAATTTTTTTCAAATTCACGGTCTTCATTTTCTCTCATGATACAATACTTTCTAAAATTAGATTTATCTACTTATCAATATTCATAGTTGATTTTTATATAATTAAGATCGTCTTAAGTACATACACTCTTAAAATAATACCCAATTACATACAGAGAAACCAATCACAGATATTAGATCACAGATATTACATCCTAAAAAAGACATTACTTGAGACAGTCTTGAAATAAGAATTTATTATGAATATCGGCCGTTGTTTCATTTTTCATAAAATTACTGCTAATGAGATTAATGCTTTTTTCTTTTTATATTACCTATATTCAGGTCAGAAATATGCATTTTTATTTATGGCGACAATAATCGTAAATCTATTGCGACGATTTCGATTTGTAACAGTTGGCAACTTAAATGACATTAAAACAACAACCGACATCGTATTGCGACTTCAACAAGTTAAAATGTCTATATTTCGTATATGAACTATTAATAATAATTTTTATGGCAACTGATAATTTTATTACAACGAATTATTATTTTATTTTTTATAATGCTTAAAAAGTTGCGATTAAAATATTTTCAATATTAGAATATCGTGTATCAATGTAATAAATTTAATAAAAATAAACTGTGCACTTAATATTGCAACAATATCGGCACAATCTTCTAGAATATATATTTTATTTTTTCTAGCACTTTACCTTCTTAAATTTTAAATAAAATTACAGAAAATATGATATACCTATAATACTAAAGTAATAATAATAGGCTCAAGAGATTAAAACTAATGATATATAATACCAATGATGTATAATATCAATATGAGCCAACACAAGATGTATTAGTATGTGATATAATGAAATTTCATTAAGCAATTACGGTATATGTTTCAAGTCTTGTTTTAGATCTTCTTTAGTACATAAATTAATAGCGCAAAAACAATTAGTTACTAATAAAATTGTATTATGACGACTGTGTCCATTTTAATGGTTGTATGTACATCAAATTAATTTGATGTAACGTTGAATTGGAAAAAACATGGGATTACCAATCTACTACGTTATTGAATTAAAATTTTAATGAGTATGAATATATTAATAGTTAAAGTTAATAGTTAATACTTAAAACGCTCGATGGATAATTCAATAACGGAGTAGGTTGGTAATTCTATGTTTTTTCCGATTCAATGATACATCAAATCTGTCAATTTGATATACAACTTTCCATTAAGATTAGATACAGTCATCATAATGCGACCTTACTAGTAACAGTAGCAACTAATTGTTTTTGTGTCATTAATTTATGTACTGAAGAGGATCCGAAATGAGGGTCGAAACGTATATACTGCAATTGCTTAATAAAGTTTTATTATATCACATATTAATACCTTGTGTTGGCTCATATTGGCATTATACATATCATTAGTTGACATATAATAACTTTTCGCGTAATTGTAATAAAACATTTTACTAATTTATATGTATACGATTGAATATAGGAAAAATACAATGTGTTTAATAAATACAAAAAATATATAATGATTTAGCAACAAATTATTTAAAGATAAATAGCGTCGCTTGTTATTACACACTGAAAAAAAAGATTGGTTGCTGCAACAATTTAAACAGTAAAATATGTCATTTTTATATGGCTGCAGCAACCAATTTTTGGTTGTGGCAGTAAATTTTTAATTGCGTTAGCCTATCGAAATCATAAACTAACATTACGGATAGGCTAACACTAAACTAAAAATTTGCTGCTACAACCAAAAACTGATTGCTGCAGCCATATAAAAATGCTATGCCATATTTTACTGTCTAAATTGTTGCATTAATCAATCTTTTCTTTCAATGCACTTATAATTTTTGCTTTCTTTATCTTTAACGCTCGAGTATATTTTTTTCGTTCCAAGCGCGAAATATTTAAGGATTTTAAGCAATGTGAACGCACCTAGTTTCAATACTGTTTAATTTTTTTAAAGAGATTATACGAATCCTATTATCTTCTCTATTTATTTTCTTAAAATTCACAATTTAATACTCGGCTGTGTCCTAAAAGCCTTATGTTGCCAGTGGAAAGTTATTAGATATATAGTATTAATTTTTATATTATGTTAGAAATTTCAATATAAATTTTTTTTTATATTATGTTAAAAATTTCAATATAAATTAATATTAAAATGGTAAATATTATGGGATAATAAATTCAATAAAGATACAAAATTTACATTTAATATTGCAAAAATCTAAAGAAATAATTTATCTAACGAAATAATTTATCTATCTGCATCGTATCGATATAAAAAAATTAATTTTCGTAGCAAATGAATTTTTGATGGATATAAAATGAGAGAATTGTACAAAGATACAATTGCTGTATCGCGTTTCAGAATAGATGAAACCGTAGAATTGATTGCGGCAATATATGGAGGTATTGCTTGCCGTTTTTCAATCTCTGTACTTTCTGAGTATTTACACGAATGATCTTTTAATTCATTATTTAATTCTTTATAGTATAACAGTGAAGTAACAGTGAATAATTTATTAAACGACTTTGTATTTAATTAATAATATTAAGTATAAATAGTGTCACATGTGTATATATATATATATATATATATATATATATATATATGTATATATAAAAATAGAAAATATGTATCATAATAAATAACTAATCATAAATAAAAATATACATATTGCTATGGCCAAATAATATAACTGCGGTTTTACACTCAATTTTAGTCAACCTAAATCAATAAGATTGTGTAAATCCTGAAGATTTATTAATTAGGTGTGAAAATGTTAAAAACATCATTTGCCTCGATAATTTGCACTTGACATATGCAATAAACGATGTGTATACATATATCTATATTTGTTGTTATAATTCAATCACTACGTCACGATCATCATAGATTATTACAACTTGTACTTATAATTAATTGATCAGTCTTGCAATTTCTATAACATACAATGCAATTATATAACAATTTTTTAAATCAACATTTTGTTTTTGTAATGCAATTGAGAAATGCTATTTAATATAAATTTAAAAAAACGTTATAATTTTTCATTATTTAGGTTTTAAAGTGTGTCAAAGATATTGTGTATATTTAAAATACATTTCTTATAGACAAATGAAAAAAATTATCTAATTATTTCTTTTATTTAAACATAATTTATGTAAGGAGAAGTATTATTTTCCAATTAATAAGTAATTAATCGCACACACAAAACCGAATCAAAAGTGTATTTATCAGAAGCTGATTTTATGATATGAATTATGCAAAAAAATTAATAAGTCTAATTTTTTTCATTAATATTGATAATATTAAGTAATTTAATTATTCTTCTAAACACTTAAATTTTTTTTTTGAATGTATTACAAAATGTATTAATGTATTAATAAAACGACACCCACACAGAAAACAAAATTAATTACAAACTACTATTAATATTAAATTGTGGTATTAATTTTTATTTTAAGAATAAGTTTTATTCTAAAAATAAAATTTCATTTAATAAACGAAGATAATCATATCTATATTTGTATGGAATATTTTATAATTTATGTGATTAAGTTAAATTTTAATCTTAACTTCATTTCGTGTATTAGCTTAAAGAAGTCAATGCATTTTTTAATTGATTAAATAAATTTTTCGTGTCTATATCTTTGATTGAATGGCAGCACTTTTTAGAGTAGTTGAACAGTTGTTTGATACGTGTTAATTTCAAGTGTAATTACTTAAGAATAATTAATTTAGACTAGTTATTTAATCATATATATATATATATATATATATAAATTTTGATCAATATAATATGAAATTATATAACAATTATAATTTTTTTATAATTTTATATTTTTTCATATGGACAATTTTTTATACATATGTATATATAATTGACAAATTAACAATCGTTTACTGAAAAAAACAGAGCCTCAAAATCTTAATTTAATAAACTAAAATATAAATTAATTTTAATTGCAATTTATACTAATAAATATTCGGGTTTTATATCTAAGCTTTCCTATAGTTGGTAAATGCACAGAATGTCCGACCGAACAAGAACTTATCGAACTGAGATAAATCTTGAATGCTAAGAATCAAATATGTTCAAAGAGAGATCAAGTAAAATATAATCCTTTAATTATTTAAAATATGGTTAATTTTTAATGTTTTATTGTTATATAAAAATATTATTATTTAGCATTCATTCATACTTAATAAAATACATCTATATACATTGTTAATATGCTATCTCTAAAGATAAAAAATCATTTACGTTTCCTAATATTTCATTTGTTGATAATTTAATAATACATAAATATTTATAATTCCTCTTATGATCATGAATATTTACCTACAGCAAAATCCATCTTTAGGTAACAATTTGAATGTTAAATATTATTCTTTAGTCATGTTTTTTGTTACAAATAAAAAGTTATTGTTTAGTTATAAATCTTGAAATAGAAAAATCTTAAAAATAGAAGCGAGAAAATTAATAGTAGTAAAATAAAATTTCAACAAATTTTATTGATTTTTTGTACAAATTTTTTATTATTGTTAAAAAATTCCTTTTATGGATTTTATATTAAAATGAATAATTATGTTATCAAATTTTATCATAATAAACATTAATAAATCATATTCCTTTATGTTTATTTTTATCATAATAAACATTAATAAATTATACTCCTTTATATTTATTTTTCATAATAAACATTAATAAATCATACTCCTTTATTTTTATTTTTACTGCTATTAAGTGACAAAACTTATTTTTGTTTTTAGTTTAAAATTTAACCAATGTGTTAAAAATTAATCAAACAGAATAATAGCATTTAATGCGTTAATTGTGAGAAAGTTCATGCACAACCAACAAAGTTTCGCTAGATTACCGATAATCTATTTCCAACTTCATTAATCTCGCAATAACAAAAGCGATGAACTTATTACAGTTTAGTGTTTAGTTAATATCTGGATAGTGTGTACTTTCTCATTTACGAATAATTACTATTAAAAATCTATCAAAAGCTTAATCCTTAAATACCTTTTCGGTACATACTTATTTTCTTTTCCCAATGTTTTTTAATGCTTTTTTCACATTGCTTACCTATAACTTTCTATTAATAAAAATATATATATTTGCTTGACACCATTACGTTTCTTATTGTTGGCGTTTCGATTGAAAAAAAAATTTACAATGTTTTTCTTTTAATGAAAGCAATTTAATTGAATTGGGTTGAGTGGCTATAACTTTGTAATATAACGTTTAAAAGTTAATATTTCTTATGACAACAAATATGTGAAAAAATAATATATAAAATACATAAAAGAAGTAATAGTCCTTGGGGAAAAAAGTTTCATATATAATTAAATACAATTATATGTAATTATATAAAACATTAATATATTTTATGTATAATTATATATAATTATATGTAAAATATGTTTATATATAACATTTTTTTCTGAGCCTTTTGCTTAGCTATATTTTATATATTTTTTAATATTATACTACATTTATATTAAAATGTCATTAAAGTCTATCATCGCGTAAAATTCAACCAATAATATTTTGACACATTCATTCCAAATGTGAAGAATACGAAGATTAGAGAGGTTAGATGTAATCTGCAAAAATTTTTCCTGAAAAAACACACGAAGAGAATTTTAAACTAGCCAACAGTCCGTCTAATTTCTTGAATAAATCGAGAAATAAAGCGTCACACCCAGCGAATAAAAATTCAAATTTGCCTACTTTATCTGATTACTTATTTCCTTATCCCATTAGAAAAATCGCTACGAATGGACCGAGTTAAAGGAATGTAAAGTGGAATCTTATAACGGAAGCGAGTCTGCATAATGAGAAATAAAAAGCTTCTAGCCGGTGTGAAGAAGCATCAAGAAATCTGATTTGTCCTATCTCTTCCCGAACAGAATTGTAAAACGATTTCGAATACATCGTGCATTGACCAATGTTGCTTTTTTTTTGTCCAATCAATGCAGTCGAATCTTCGACAACTGGACAACGGCCAGATCTTGATTTCGCTTCGAGGAGTACGGTGAATGCTGCCTCGATTTTACACACCGCAGATTTGCCAAAGCTGTTACTTACGAGCAACTTAAAGCAAAAACTGCCGGATTGTTGCCAAAGTGATCAACAGTAAATTCGTAAAAAAAAAAGTTCAGTCGCAAATGACTGAATTCCGCACAAGTAAAACATATACAATAAAGTGATAATTCTTTCTCGTTTGACGACGCGATAAATTTTCACATGAAATTTAAGGTTTGTCAAGAGCTACGTCGTCGAGCTTGAAGTACGTGGTTCTAGACCGAGCTACTACCTCGAGTCCTCGGAAACAGCCTTGGTATAATAAGAAACTCGAGGCTGAGTAATGTCCAGTTATATTTCTTGGACTTCACGACGGAGCCGAAACTCTTTTAACCTATCTCTCTTCTCTTCTCAACTTTCTTCCTTTTTCTCATGGGGTAACTCGAGTGTTTCGGAGTGGTCTTATGATAGTTGATAGATTGTTAAATCTTCAGTTTATAAGTAATTGTAAATTAAATTAGGGTTACTGAACTTTATATTACTTACCTAAACTTTGTGATTTTTTTTAAATTCTTGTTGAGTCCAAAATTGAAGATTAATGATCAGGTTAAAAAAGGATATTTTTAATATAAAAATACAAGATATTTTTAATCAATAAAATATATATAAAAAAAGCCAATCAGAGTCAAAATCAGCTGTTTGGGTGCACATAAATGTCTTTATTCTCGTGTGAATAACAATAATGAACTTATAAACGTTTTAACTCTTCTTTTTTGGATCCTTATCAATATGAAATCTAATTCTAAATTACATAAGTACATAAACCTATTCCAAAAATGTAATTAAAATTGATGCAATTATCCGTTTAAGGTGGTGAAGCACGACAAACTCGCACATTCTTTCCTATTCAAATGCCAATTTAGATAAAATAAAAACGGTGTCGTATACATTACATGTCAATAGTCAAAGCCATCTCGCTCACCAAGATATTTTTAAATATTTACACGAAGTAGCAGTAAAGATTTTAAGAAAAAGTAGCAGTTTCGGTCATATTAGATACACATTTATCTTAATTGGCCACATCGGTTACCCCATACAAAGAATTTTCTCTCTTTTAAAATCTCATACGTTATAAACAAAACATTGTAAAAATATAAACGAAATATAGTATTGTAAAATATAACTATAGTGCTGTGATAAAATAAATCTCGAAATAATAATCATTCGTGATAGTTAGAAAGCAATTATTTACCTTCGAAATATTACATCACAACCACAACGTTTTGTTTTACTGACAATAACGGAATGAACAAATTGAGCAATAAATTGAACATGCAATCGAGTCAGATCACGGACAGCCTGCATTTCCTAATGCTATCTATTAAATTTATCGTGTAATTATTTATAAAGCAGCAAGTAGGACATATTGAGTATTAGGTCATATAGGGTCTGGTTATTTTATTTCTAATTTTACAAAAAAGTTGATTTTAATAGTGTCAATAATGAAATGATTTTTGAATACTTAAAAAGAAAGATCCTATAGATATTTATTTAGTTACTAGAAGAAGACTTAATCTATTCAAAATACCTATACAATTTCAAGATGTCTATACAATTTCTTTTTTGTTAATTTAAAAAATTCAACACTTCAACATAACTTAATTAAAATTAAGTTATCCTTTTCCTTAAAAATTTTTTCCTTTAAAATTGAAGTATAATTTTGTTTTTTAGAAATCATAAAAAAATATGTGTCGAAACTTATTAAAATAAAATGTAAACTCTAATTTCGACAAATTTTAAAATACTAATTCTAATTAGTTTTAAAAGCTGCGCTGCGCTATCTTTTCATACATATAATTTTGAATATTTGCATATTCAAGTAAAGAAATAGTAATTCGTAGCATATGTATGTATAACAAAAATGTACATGGAAAAAAGATACAGAAAATCATCGGTATCTGATTCTAAACAAAATTGAATGAAGAAAATATATAGAGGTAATTTCCATGGAATATATGCGTTACATTACGATATTGCGACATATCGAAGAAGAGATATCACACGCGGCACGCCCCAGACCATCACGCGACGGAAGATATCCGAATATCGGCCTCCAGAGTCCTCATTTTATAAATGTACGATTGCGTAAAATCCAAAGCTTTTCCTTCCGTATTTCAGTCCCTTCGAGAATGTACTACGATTGGAAAAATCCATGAAATCTGTTTAACCTTGAACTGTACACACGAAAATAGCAGCATGTATGTGAATTAATTAAACAACGCATACGACTCTTTGTATTTGTGTAAACCTGTAATCAATTGACATTTAACATTCTGTTTCAATATCAATAGACTCTCGGTTTGTTTATGTCAGCAGTGATTACATTAATTTTATCTATTATAATATTAATTTTATCTATTTAAATTATGTATACATATATATAAAGAAAGCCATTTTGCTGAAGCTAAAAATTTAACTAGATGCAGATTTAAAAATAATTTTGGACTATCAAAATAATTTTATAGGAATTTCAAATAGGAATTTCATGATGAGTAATGCTGCAAAATGTTTTGACATTCCAGCAAAATTTAAACGTCCTACATAATTATTTTGATGTTCTAACGAAACTTTTAGATTTGTTTCTAGCTAAAGTTTTAGAATTTAGATACTTCAACAAAATCATTCTTTCCGTTTATCTCTTCTAGGCTAAACAATTCCTTTCTTACTTAATTGTTTTTTACTCCAGATTTCTACCGTTATTGAATGATAATATTCTAAGCTTAAAATAACGGTATTATGTCAATTTTACGTCAACGATATGTCAATTTTACGTACAAGGAAATAAGTCACTCTTAATTAATGTAATATAAATTTTTAAATGTTTCATATTTTTAATGACAAAATATTTATAATTTAAATTTTTATAAACACAAATAACTAATTAATCCTTCGTTAATACACGTATACTACTCGCAAAATTATTTTAACTCTCTGAAAATCAATTTTCTTTTATTTTGTAGAACAAAAATATAATGTTCATAAAAAAAAAATCTCTGTTTTTTCAATTCCCAAAATAGCTTACATTCAATATGCAAAATAAATACTCTTTATCTAAAACCAACACTTACAAACTTACAAACTAATATTTTTTTTCAAAGTATCATATCTGAACAACAATTTTGTAAATTTTTAACTTTTATTATAATACTGAGTTTTTTAAAAGACACATAATTTTTCAAAGATTTTATTCGTTTTTTTTCATTGAACTCAAGAATTTTTTTCACAAAAACTGTAATGAAATTTCAATCAAAAACTATTTAGAT
>Ga0157364_1004123_pt1 | contig 14410 bp, 12 predicted proteins | sample AttsexASBM2_FD_111476 | JGI IMG/M metagenome (GOLD analysis project Ga0157364, IMG submission 111476) | Fungus gardens microbial communities from leaf cutter ant in Ribeirão Preto, State of São Paulo, Brazil - Atta sexdens ASBM2 | ecosystem: Host-associated > Fungi > Mycelium > Unclassified ... | reverse complement strand
TTTCTCGCGAGTGAAGTGCGAAATGCTGTGGGTAGATCGTGGAGCTACGGAAAAGTTGCAGATTTCATGAAAGCTAACTCTCGATATAGCCTCGTGAGCGCGGGAGGAATTAACGATAATACTATTTACGCTTCTTCTATCTCGTCTAGACATTATTTTAGTCAACGCTGTAAAGCGGATATAAATTATTTTTGCTGTGTGTCACTCTGATAAGTTTTGCAGTATAATTTTGTTGAATAATTTTGTTTGTAACTTTTTTTTGTAAATCGTATAAGTGAAAGAATATATGTTGATAATTAAAGAAGAATTATTAATAAGAAAAAATTTAATAAATCGATATAAAAAAGCTTGCAAATTAATAATTATAATTTTAGCATTATTTTTTACTGCTATGATATATTTAATCTGATTTGATTTCTTAAATTGTTAATTATCGTGAAAATTTGTCTTGTTAAATGAAAACATCATTTATGTCTACTAACAGATTCTTTTAATACTGTATACAGTGTAGACTGCATAGTTTATGCAGTATGCCCAATATGAAATCACGAAACGTGTCGCTTTCGATTATGGGCGTTGCAACTTTGTGATTACGACCATGCTTGCATATATATTCACATATATGCAAGACGCAAACATCTATACCTGTCTGTATACAAAGCAAAGAAAGTAGAAGAGAAGGCTAAGGTAATATTTAACGCCGCCGCTGCAGCATTAAATTACGCGATGCCGACAGAAGGGGGTTCGTCGGGAATTCTTCAGACAGTGAGGATTACAATGCCGCCGTCTCTCTCCTCTTTAGTATTCATTCGATCTGAATAATGTACCATTAAATTATTGGTCCCGATCCGTGCAAGCGTTAAACGCCGGTCGTCAAGGGTACGCTTTGTCGAGGTGTGTTCGTTAGCCTCGAGGATTCTGATGTTGTCGATCGATCGATCAATTTTTACACGGCTAATACGGGTTCTAGCTCCATCTAGTTAACGCGTTCGGAGATCAAATTGGCTCCCAGTGTTGGCGAAAAAATTAGAGGCCGGTCAAAAGATGGATGATAACGGAGAGAAAGATTTTGCTGAAGTATTAAAAAATTTAAGCTAGATATAAATCTGAAACTAATTTTGTTAGATTATCAAAAATTTTTAGTTAGTTACACTCAAAGTGATTGCTAGAATGTAAAAAAATTTTGAATACGGAGACGGTCCGGCAGACAATTTTCCTCTCTCATTCGCTCAATCATCTTCCCGCCATCATCTTTTTTAATTTTCTTAAAATTTTTTTCTTTGTTCGCAAACTATAAACTGATTTGCTCAGATTACTATGCCTTCTCTCTTTTTGCATAAGCGCTATGTGTTTTCAACGCAGATATTTCCATAAATGAAATTTTCTAGATATTATAAATACAGACTTTTTAAAATAAAATTTTTATTACATTTAAATAAAAATTTTATGCATGTAAAAGTGAAATCCAATGTTATCAGGAACACACATTGGACATAATAGCATTTCGTGATTGATAAAATAACTGTTAACGGAAATAAGCATCAATTCTATTCTGATTTCATCGAATAACAGGTCTCTCTGAAATCCCGAAATCGCGCCGTACTCCCTTGCGATTTCCTTTTTTTACATGAGGGAGAATCGATGGCTATCGGATTTTATGGCAAAACAAATGCATCGCTCAGGTAATCGTGAAATTGTCCTTCTGGCTCGATTTATTTTACAGTTTTGTTTTCTTTTTGCATTTGATTCTTTACTCTTTCTTCGTCGCTCCTTCGTGACCGGCAATCTTTCGTCTCTATTGGATCGTAATAAAAATACGCGTATTTCTTGATGTATTCGTTGATGCGCATCCATTTACTCCCTCATTCAACTGTAACTATCTTTTGAATAGCACACGCGTGAGCGTGTCTGTGCTTGTGCGTTTCTTCTTGTAATCCCCTGGTTTTTTCGTTTATTCTCGACAATAATTGCATTATGTATCTACGATATTGGAAAAATTTCTATTCCGCATTTTTGCAAGAGAAAAAAAAGGAAATTAAATGTATATATTCTGCCGATTCGTCGTAAGAAATGTATTAAAATAACGCAATACATAATTACATTAAGATATTAAAATTCATTTGTTATATCTTAGTTAAATCCGATTTTGTCTAATTTTATGATATAAAATTCCGTTAATGAGTATATAAATTACTTCATCGGGTATGAATGAACTTAATTGCTTCCAATGACGACATAGAGCCGTGAATCGACGTAAATTAATGCGAAATGAATTTGCAAGGCAGTGAACGCCGGTTTTAACGAGGTTTTTAAACGTTATCGATCGGCTGTAATAACGCGGAGAATAGACTGACTTATGTAATATCCTGTAGTGGATCCCTTTGAGAGTCTGCCTTCTGATTCGGCGACCTTGCGGGAGAGATCTCTTCCGTCAGATACTTCTGATCGTCGTTGTTACGACAGTCGGATGAAAGATTCATCGACTGTTCGGGACAGAAATGTTCCTCGAAGACGGCAATCGTATGCGTTTCCTGCCGAGCCAAGAAATGCAAACACATATGTGTATACGTTGAAAATCATGTGTACACATACATATATGCGCTAGTATCAGGGATATTAAAGACGCCATAAAGACGCTCGATACTTGAATGAAGGAACCGGATATGAAATATAAATCACGTACATTCTCTGCTCTGTTATCGATTTACTACATTTTCGATGTACCAGACATAGATATTTCCGAAATTATTATTAATTACGCTGTTCCGTTAATTATTTCCTATAAAGAATTTCATCATTATGACTTCGAGAGGCATAAAAAGGAATAATTATGCCAAGAAAAGAAGTATACATGACGTGTATCATTGAAGATTAATTGGTATTAATTAATTTTATGAAATTTTCTCTTGTTACGCAGCAAAAACGAAGCGAAGTGAAACTATTGAAACGGCAATTCTCGTTTAACCGTGAAAGAATGATGATGATCGCATAGCATACGAAGTTATCCATTTTACGGGTGGTTAGCGTGATTATACGCACAATGCGGCTTTTCATCCCCCTTCGTCCACCCACCAATTCCAGTCACTCCCACATTCGCCCACATACGCCAGTCCATCCGGCCGACCCTTTAGCATAGACAGGAACCGACTATCCCGAGGGACAGATGGACGATCCGCCATCGGTCGCTGACCAGTCAGCGTTTCCCACCAGCGCTCCATTTTCCACTTGGATATCGCCTAATAATTTCGGGGATTTTCACCCTAATCCTTTAATGTCCTTACTCACGGGCAATGGTCAAATCGAATATCCCGTCGAAGCGGTCGGCGCGATATCACGCATCCACGTATCGAAGCGCCAATGAGCATGATTGCGCCGCGATACCGATTATATTCCTCGCTACGGATCTCCAGATTCGTGTTTCCATGTTGCCCGCAATTGAGATCCTAACAATGTTGCGAATAATCCATGCATACATCATTGCGCATAAAACTTGAGGCATGAACATAACAGATTTATAAATGCATACGTTCGTGCGTCTATAATTTGTTAATCGTCCATTTTTTATCTTAAATATAAAACATTTTGGAACAATTGATGTTAATTTGTATTAATTGTAAATTTAAGTGGATATCGCCACACTGAAAAAAATTATTGAATTTTTATTGAATGTTTGAATAGTACTAACGAAATATTTATTTACAGTAAATATATATTTGTTCAAAATAAATAATTATATCTAATTTAAATAAATATATATTTACATTTAGTAAATATTTCGTATTATTCAAATAAATATTTAATAAAAGCCAGTAATTTTTTTAGTACATTATAGATTAGAAAGTATTCCGAATTGACTGTAAGAGAGATTGCAAAATCCTTTTACAATCAAAGTACAAAAAAAAAAGATGCGAAACGATCGATTTAACGAGAAAATAGAAAAAAAGTAGAAAAAAATTACATTTAATTATCACTGCAATTTTTTAACTTTTTTTTTTATTTAACGATATCCTTCGTGCAGCTTTTTTGCTCTTTTATTTATATATATTGTATATTTTAAGCCACATTTAGTAAATGTAATTAAATTAAATCTTTTTTATTTTCTTGTTATATTTGTACAGCCAATTCAAAGTACTTTTTAACCTGTAATATCGATAATTCCATCACTTTAGTCTTTTATCCTCTTAATAATGAATAATGATACTTTTGACGCGCGGAAGAGTATGAACAGGAGGAAAGGCGTCGAGTATCTTTTAAGCAAGGCATTTGTACCAATCTCTCAATTAATAAACACGAACGAAGAGCGTGCCTGTGTGCAACGAGACGCGTACCAGCAGGCACAGTTTTTTTTAACCGTCAACGTGATGCAGTGCAGAGGACCGCCAACGGTGCGCTAGAACTTAGAAGATTTATGACCTCGTAATCATCTGCTGATCCACGAGCAGCGATCCCTTTCTCCGGTCGGCTCATATTTTCTGTCTCGAGTACTCAATGTTCATTGTTCGTAAGGGTGAGAAGGCGTAAGGGAAAGAGGGAGAAAGAAGCTGATAGTGACTACAGTATAAGTGCACATAGAGAGGAAACACGGGGAGAAGAGAAAGAGGGAGAGAAAGATAGAAAGAGAAAATGTCACCGCACGCGTTTAATTCGTTTCGCACCTTCTGGACCAGTGAATCGAGAGACGGATGGTTCGACCGCTGAAATTTGCTCGCGCTCGCCGAACACGTCCCGTCGTCTGCGACGTGTTAAATTTTCTGGTCGCTTAGATTATCCTAGTTTCATGATTATTCCCGCATTTTCAACAGCGTTCGTTTCAATCAGCGATCCGTGGACTTTTATGTTGTACTTAGCAGTTTATGCACGGAGAGAATTTTTTCTTAGAATTTATCTTGAAAATATGGTAGTCCTGGGACAACATTGTATTTCGAAGAATTTTATGTAAATTTCTCTCATTTATTAATAAAACTATAATAAAATATAATATAAATTTAATTAATTTTACTGAAGTGCATGATAAAAATCTTTAAAATATTGTATTGTATCATATTTTCAGGGTAAATTAAAAAAAAAATTCTCTTTGTGCGCCAAGTGTATTGAATGTGTATTGATTGTCGAACGATGAATTTATGAAATTTCTCAAAGCAAATGTGAATTATTGTGTGCGTTTTGTCTTTGATAAAACCAATACGAATGTTGCTGTATATTCGTGTGTTGTCACGTCTACTAACACGTGATTCGATAAATCGACCGAGATCGTTGAACTCTACGATAGAATCGTTGCAACAAGGATAACCGGGAACATAGCCTTGGGTCATAACCATCGTCGCCATCCAGTCGTTGTGGCAACAGGATGGACATTCGCGCTATCGGCTCTATTACAATTCACTCGTTCGCTTTGGCAACCCTCGTTATCCAAACGCAGTCACGCAAGTACGGAGACACATTGTCCGTCCGGACAATGCAAACGGGTTCAGAAGCCCGCGTTTTCCGTCAAATGAAAAGTTGTCCATTATGTACTACCTCGGTGTTTTTTAACCATCCATAGATCTTCTCGCGTTCCGGAAAACGAATTTTTCGAAAGAGAGTTTTAATTTCGTTGCTAGCGTGCGCCTTTTGCGACGTGATTGACGATCAGTGAGTCAGGAAAATGGTAGTTTTGACTAATGAAATTGATCTCTTTCGTAATTGAAATAGAAACAAATCCATTTGATAATTATCTATAAGAAGCACATAAGCCTACATCTTGATCCAATGAAACGTTTAATTTTATGTTTATATTATTTTACTATTAAAGACATTATTTTTTAAAACTAATGTTTTCAACATTACATCCGTATACGTTCTATGCAGATTATATGCTCTTTACAGATAATTATTTTATTAGTTATATTAAATATGAGCTAGTCTCAGCTATTAGTAAATCCATTTGAGTTTTAATAAGATATTTGCATAAGTTCTTTTAATTCTCGAAATGGTTATTATATCCTATTATTTGAAGTAGGTATACATAAAAAAATTCGCTTTGCAATTCAAATAGATTTAATTAAGAGTTTACAGACACGAGGGTTTAAAAAGCGTAATAAAGACTCGGAAGTTGATATTGCAAGTAGAAACAACGTGTTGTTTGGAAGGAAGGGCCGCGACATGCCGATGGGGAAAAGGAAACAATGCGGAGACAGACTAAAACTTGGTAGTAGGAAAGGCGAGCAATTCTCTGGGGAAGGAAGAAGTAAGAGTGGACGAGCAATTCGTCGCGCGCGTCGCTATCGGTGCGCGGCGGGAGAACGGGAGAAATCCGTTTTCACTTTCCACGCTGAATTCCAATGCCGCTGGTTGAGGAACGAAGGAACAAAACGCGTGAGTTGTCGATGCGCACCGCAGTCAGACTATGGCTCGGCATGCAAATGTGCGATCCCTCTTCCCTTCCCTCCCCCTCCCTTTTCTCACTCCCACTCCTTTTCTTGCGATTGTCATAGCTTCTTTCCTTGCTCCGCTGTAAGACCAACCCAAAGACTTTGCGTGGATGGATATACCTGTATTCCCAGAGGGCGACGTGGCTTCTTTTCTTCTTTTCATTGTGGTCTCAGGTTTTGCGGAAAAAGCCGACAAAAGGGAGCTAAAGCTTGTACGTGCGGTTCGTAGATCGTAATTCAGCCGATGAAGTTAAAGATGCATCGATCGCTCCTTAATTGAATATAAACCAACAGTCAGGACATTTCTCCAATTAATTAAACGTGATTGCACTGATTCACAAATCTCTCATCTCATGTATAATATATAAAAAGATTTTATACGTATGCATCTGTTGCGCTATATTAATTTGATTAAATTTTTATTTTAGGTACTTTGTCAAAAATTATGCGTTATTTATTTTGCATAAGATATAAAACTAACTTATGCAATATATTTAGTTAAATATAGAAATAAGATTTTCAGAAGAGCATAAGAGGATTTTTTAAATAAATGTCTACGTGAAATACGTGAAAATTACTTCGTTAAAGTAAATTATAAAAGGTTATCGTGAAGATGTTTGATATCGAGAAAAGTATAGGGTGATAGAATTGAGATGCGATGTCGCAGAAAGATCTGAGTAAATCTTTATTGCGTACAGACAAAAAAGATAAAACGAGAAAATAGTAGAACGGGAAGAGAGAATCGAAAGTTTTGAGGAGAGAAAGTGCAATTCGAGAGGTTGGAGCATCGGTCGGGTTTCAGAAAACTCATTGTCAGTTATAGCGCATATATATATCTGAACTCAACGTGTACAGATATGTGTCATCTGTGCGAACACACGCTTGACTTGGTGCTGAGTTGGAGTTTGCGTTGACTTTATGAGATCTTTTTATTTCTCGGTAATCTTCCTTGTCGGAATGCATCGAACAAATAGACATATCTTTTCATTTCTTGAAAGCGTGGCATTTCGCATAAATTTAATGGTCATTAATTGATAGAAAAGAACCTTTTCAACTCTTTTGCATTTTTAATGAACTATTTTACATGGAAATAACGGTTTTACTGAAGTATTACAAATTTTAGCTGGATACAGATCTGAAAATAATTTTGTCGGACCATCAAAATAATTACATAGAACGCTTATACTGGTTGCTGAAATATCAAAACTTTTTTGTAGTATTAATCGTTTCACCTGAAATTGCTACGTTATTTTAATAATCTAACAAAATTATTTTTGTATCTGTACTAGTTAAATTTTTATATAATTCAGTAAAATTGTTCTTTCTATGTATTCATTAATAAGGCAAAAATTTTATATCCTTTTTATTAAAAAATCGTTTTATTCTCTGCAGAAAAAGCTTTTTTAACGACTGGAAAGTCTATAGATGGATTGAATAATCGTTCCACATTTGAAACGAAATAGCAAAAAGTATGTTACTATATTGAATATACAGTAATATGAACACGGGATATTTTGGGAAATCGATTTTCAATTCTGTCGAGTAATTCAAGAGATATCGATATCCTATAGAATGCAACCTATTCTCTTTTGATCCTGTTTTGTAACAGCATGCACATTACTGGGAGTATTAGAATTAACGAGCAGCCACAAAGTGGTAATCGGGATAGTAATCATCGTTAACACTGATTGTTATCACAAATCGTACAAACTTGGTTCTTAGGAGCAGCTAGTAGTTCGTTCCAAATTACTTGCCGTCTAGGAAGATTTGTTTCGAATTAGTTTCTCTCCTCCCTCCCTCCCTCTCCCTCCTTTCCTCTCTCCTCTCTCCTCTCTCTCTCTCTCTCTTTTTTGTTTAAAAACAGATGTGTACTTTCGAACACAAAGTCATTTGCAGTGCGATAGGCTTATATTGTTTTAATTTAACTTGACAAACGATAACTCGTAAAATTAGATTCAAAGTGGCATTGGAAATGTGATATAAAATTATCTAATGATTGTGCCCTATGTTTCGTACTAGCTTGCAATAAAGGCACTTCGTACGTTGAAATATATATTCAGCTTTTATGTTAATTAAAATGGAATTTATGGTAATTTTAATTAATATTAGTGGTGAGATGGATCAATTAAATACCGCAATTCGATAACTGCCGACACACAAATATGATAGCATACCGGCAAACATGATACTCAATGTTTTTCAATAAACTGCAATCAAATGGATTTCATTATTCATTTTGATATATTATTTAGAAAATGACAATGAGTATCAGATTTTACACAATATTTTTACTATTGTAATTGGTTTTCTATACAATGCACAAACGATTCCATATAACTGTCTGTCTATATTTGATGCCGATAATTATACTTTATATCGCATTACGTACCATATATTACTCAAGAGTAAAGAAACGAGTCATTCATTGTGAAGTGTGTGACGTTTATGTTTGATAATATATTACATGGGTGTATGTTTTCAAGTGCACACTCACACATGAAATTATCGCTTGAGGGCTAACGACGGCGCTAAATTGTCGTAAAGACTCGTCTGTGATCGTTTAACTCTGACAGTTAAGTACATAGGGTAGTAGAAGGTTTAGCAGATTAACGAGTTATTCTGAAAACATTCGTAATCAGTGTCCTCTTTTCGTTTATCAGAATCCCAAGAGAATTGAAACGTGTGAGCCTACAACGCAACATATATAAATATTATCGACACTAGAGGGTAAATGTGCACATTATTGTGGCGAGAGAATGTGAATATATAATGGTTCGATCCGATCGATCAGTTACACTTTGAACGTCAAATACACCAAGAAAACGTTTAAGAGGCAGTATGACATGACGTCTTATATCGATTTTGGCATCGCCTTGGTGACTCATTCTCTCAGCGGGGCCAACGAGAAACAAACGGCCTTTATTTCGCCAAGTTATCGGCTCTCCCGCGAACTATCTTAATTTCCTGTCTTCCAATTAAGGTTTCTTCGAAGGCGACCCAACGGAGGTCACCGAATTATATGGACCATTGCTGATCTTTATGGTGAGGAAGTAACAGTGGGGTTTGCTTCCCCACGGTATGTATCTTTATTAGCAGCCAGAGTGCTTTATTCAAACATGGAACATAATGCCAATATATACTCAGCGTGGTAACCTCGACATAATTAATATAACATATATCTCCAGCACGCGTTATTTTTCTTTGTTAGAAATTTACATTGAAAATCTCAAAATATTGTTGAGAATATCAGGACTGTGTAAATTATGCAGTTGAGATTCTTATCGATGCATTTTACGTTCTTTATAATTGGAACAAAAATAACGGCGATATCTCGCGCCATTAACAATGCATTAAAGAGATATTGACAAAACGGAAAGCTTCGATATGATCGCTGTTTTACAGAATAAATGTAACTTACACATGTATCTATGATTTATAATACATTTACGAAACATCACTACATATTTCTACATCAATATTACACGTTCACATACGCATACATTTTTGTAAAGGACTTTTTGTATCGATATAATTTTAAATATTTAATTTTAAGAACTTGTTGACGTTGTTTATATAAACTACTAATTTAGAGACTCCATTTTTGTGAGTACATAAAAAGAACGACTTTACTAAAAATTTAATTAGATATAGATCTGAAAATAATTTTGTTGAACCATCAAAATAATTATGTAGGACGCTCAAGTAATGAGAACTGTGGCAAAGAACTTCGACATTTTAGCAATTAACTTAAGCGTCCCATTTATAATTATTTTGATCCAACAAAAATGTTTTTAGATTATATGTATATCTATCTTTTAGATATTTCAGTAAAAACTTTTGGTGTGTAGATTGCAGAACTTTTTATATCAAGCAGATGTTCTCATGACAACTCTAGATGCCATATTGGATTAAGAAATAGTAAAAAATATCTTGATTTCAAAAAGTTTTATTCAGCACGAACTCCACTTACCAGTCTAATAGTATTAATACGTATATACTTTAATTCTGAAAAAGAATTTTCAAATATGTAAAAGTAACTCTTTAAAACTTTTAGAATCTCACTCTTTGAAAAGTGAAATCTTACTCTTAAATATTGAAAACTGAGTCGGTCTTTTTCAAGATTGTTAGACTGGTCTTGTTAAATCCAATTTTTTAAAATATTGATCATCTTTAGTATACAAATTTTTTAAATTTGAAACTTGCTATTTAAAATTTAAATCTAATTATCTGATAATTATAAAACGCTATAATATATATAAAAAATTAATGTTAATATTAAAAACATACGCTTGCATGTAAAGAAATCTCAGAGATGATTCGCATAAAACAACAATTAATTTATCAGATAGCTAAATAGCAAGTTTTGAATTTAAAAAATTTATACATTGAAGATGACTGATATTAAAACGTTTGTTATTTTTTAATTTACGTATATTTTTATATATTGACATCTTGCTGAATATTTATCTATATTTTTAATGAATCAGAGATTTTTAGCAATCAACATTCTAGATTCGATAGCAATATAATCTGAATGTAAACTGTTATTTATTAGAGTTATTTATGTTAAGTTTTAATTTAATGTATTTTATTTTTTGTCATTTATTTTGTTTTAATTATTTATTTAAAAATTCAACTTAATATTACTCAATAATTATTTTTCTATGACTCATTATTAGACACATACAATCAATCTGAAAAAAAGATTATTAAAATTGAAAAATGCGATACACGCTTCCATCATGGATAACGACGAATTGATAGAAAACATAATCAAAGAATTTCAATAAATTAAAAGGAAAAAGGAAAATAAAGGATATTACTATCTAACATATTACAAATCTCCTGGATGTGAAAACTCGATTCAATCTTCTAATATTGAATCATGTATGTGCAATATGCTTTCGAAAATACTTTTAATACATTCGTAATCGGCTACAAAAAGTGTTAGTATATTTATTTTCGTTTTATTATATATTTTTTTTATTTTGTTCTGTACATTTTAATTATTGCTTTGATTTAAGTTATTTTTTATTATATTTCCTATTGGTATTGATTTATACACAAATGACCGTTGAAAATTTTAGTTGATGTTTCAGATATTTATTATTGTTACATTTTGAACTTTTCATCAATAACAAATTAATTTGTTATATCTTTTGTATCTTCTGCAAAAGATACGATTTAAGCAACTTAGTAGCTACGTAAATCGATCAAAAGTTAACATCAATCGTATTTGATTTTTGAAAATATTCTAGCACACACAAAACAAAATGTAATTAATCTATTAAATTTTTATCTACGTTATTTATTTCTCATTTTATGTCTTTTACTAGAAATGTTGCTTATATTAGTAATATAAAGTATTGAGAAGGGGAGAACGCAATTAAAGTGACAATATTTGACAACAGTCCTCTATATGTTAATCCTTCTTTGTAACGATATTATTCTATGTCAATATTTTATTTATTATATTTACATAATATTAATACATAATTACATATTAAAATAATCATATATTTCTTACTTATTGTAATCGATATATTTTCCTTTTTATATGTATAGAAAAAAATGATTTAGAAAAAAATTTTTTAACTTCGACGAAACAAATGGAAAAAAATATAACAATTCATTTGAAATAAGATCGACGAAATCAATTAAAAGAAATAATTTTATATTCAGCCAAAACGAATCTTAAATGTTTGGTGTGAATTTATATAAGGTATTTTAAAATAACAACTATAATTCTCGTAATCCCTCCTTGAATGAAAGAACTAAAAGAAATCTAGAGATTGCGTCTAGAGACTATGACGGCAAATTGGACGCTCATTCGATGATTTTTAGAAATTAATATCTTGTTAGTCATTGCGAAAATTGTAAATGTACATTACTTTTCGACTCAGTTTAATCTTTACCTGCTCACAAGAGATACAGTTTTTATTTCTATTGCAATTTCACAAACTGCGCGTCGAAATCTTTTTTAATCTTGAAACGGAATCATAAACAGAATTAGAGTAATATCGCAAATTACCTATATTGATCAGCAATTTAATAATTTTGATGCTAATACTTAGAAGGATATTATTAATTTGATTATTTTTTTACATACAGATTAAATTTTGCAATCAAATAATTTTTATAAATATAACTGCCAGTTAATAAAAATATGTGTTTATCATTATTTATGTATAATTTCTTTATGTAATAATTTAAAATTAGAAGAAACTATTCCGTTATGGAATCCGGTTATGGACGTATCATCGTGGTATTGAGTTAATTAATTTTCATTCTTTAGAATGAGATTCCACTTCAAACAATTTAGAGAGAATACGTACGAAAATCATTTACGAAAATTATTGCGTTTAATCGATGAAACAGACGCTAGTACCCTCTGAAGAAGTGTGAATAAGAAATTCGATAGCACCGGATGTGCTCGACGCAGTTCGGAATAAACGGTCGAATTTTGCTCGAAGGGAGCTCGGGACAATAATTAGCCTCTGCATGCACATGCGTTAAGTATAAATCAAGACAATGAACCGAGCATCGATTCAACTACTGCTGTTGCCGGGAGCTCGCGTGCGCTCAGAATTAACCTGACGACCACCTTTCCGTGCATGTGCCACATGCGTGTGTGGGCAAGCGATGCGGTCGCACACCGAGACAGAACGCCATAAATGCGCGCGTGCACCGTGATTCGCACACGACGGTACGCGCGTGAATCTAACGTCGTTTCGCTTAACGCGCCCGTCCGTATGCCTGAACACGCATCTGCATGCATGTGTGTCGCGCGTTTCAGGGCGTATATTTATACCGGTTCGTGCTTCGCAACGACAACAACAAAGTGCAGACGCTGGGCTGCGCGGCCTTTGATAATTTAATTTATACGCCGTGAACGGTCTCTTACGACGCGCCGACGTGCCGAGCTAATTGTATAAATTATTGCCGTCTGACGGTTCGATAACCGTTGAGTTCACGATGCGTTTCGCACTAACGTGAAAGAATTCTGGTAGAATCTTTACTTGTGCAGCGACGGGATAACGTACGCGATGATGTGATTTTTGAGACTAGAGAAAATATGGGTTTTAAAATAGTAAAATTTTGTTTATTACATCTTTTACAAAATCTTATATTTATCTTGTATTTATTATCATTTTTATCTTAATATAAATATATATATATATATATATATATATATATATATATATATGTCACTTATATCAAATTTATTATCAAAATTTTAATAATTGAAAGTTCTATATATGTTTTAGATATTAACAATAATAGTAATTGAAGATAGTTTACTTACACTTTTTTAGCTTTTTTTTAAAATTTTTTATTCTCGTTAAGTATTCTCGTTAAAAATTATCTTATAATAACTGTGAAAACTAAGTCTTAATCCACCAGTTGCCTGCTGCAGATCGTCGATGCTGAGAACGAGTCATTTGCCACACGATTGGCCTCGTACATTTGGCGCGAGGCGATGCACCGATAAAGTCTGGAATTTTTATTCAGCGGATCGCATGTCTGTGTTCGTGGAATTCACGAAGCATGCCATCGATCTTTGGCGCAAGTATTTACACGGTTTGGAGCCAGTAGAAAAAGACAACTTCGTTCATTCCGGTCAATTGTGTCAAGTGTCGGAAAAGTTTCGCGAAGTCCTTGACGCGCCCATCCTCCATCATTGTACGCTCCAGTTTCCTCGTTAGCGCGTTGATTGGACATGATCAAGCTGGCGCAATATGCGGGTTTAATTAATTAGCGTTAACCTGGGAGAGCTGAGTCTGCTCTGAGGAGTGCATAACTCCTCGAAAGTTAGGAATATTCCAATATCTATCTCGCAATATTGCAACAGTTGCAAATTTTTGAACGTAGGTTAGTGCGAGTAATTAATACATTTTGTTATATATATGTATTAAACGTTTGTTTAAATACATTTTTATATAAAATAAATGTTACAAGTTAATAGTATAGTAAAATAAATCTTATATTTTATGAAATTA